>OLOZ01000336.1_pt1 | contig 47010 bp, 38 predicted proteins | sample 1673021 | NCBI WGS metagenome assembly OLOZ01 (sample SAMEA3136747, study PRJEB25190) | human gut metagenome | biome: human gut; feature: human-associated habitat; material: faeces | place: Austria | collected 2013 | reverse complement strand
GCGCCAGGCCACGTAGCCCGCAGGAAGGGCCAGCGCAATCGCCGCAAACAGCGGCACGCAAAGGCGGATGACCCTTCTTGGGTAATAGCCAAGCCAGTCGTACCCGCCGTTTCCCATGTGCTTAAAGGGAACAAGAGACAGCACTATGCCAGACAGGATGAAGAACACCATAACCGACGCGGTGCCCGGGAAGAGGCTCGGACCCCCCGCGCCAAACGGCTTGACCATGATGTCGACGTGATACAGGAACACCGTCAGCGCCCCGAGCCCTCGCAGGCCGTCAAGCGACAAGACGCGCTTCTCGTGACCAGGCATCATCACCCCTTCCTTCGTGCATTCGAGCAGTGCGTCCCATTATATACCCTCATGGATTTAGCGTACATTTTGATGAGCCAGACCCCCAATCGGGCGGATTCGGGGGTCTGGCTCATCTTTATGTGCGCTGTCCGGAGCCGCGACCGCCGGCAGCAAGGGCGCCGGCCACGGAGAGGCCCATGAACACACCCATGCCCGTGATGTAGGCAAAGAGCATGGCAGGGTTGACGTCCATGATCACGCCGGAGAGGATCGGGGTGATGACCTGCGCGGCCATGCTCAAAAGGACGCGATGCGGCTGCATAGGAACTCCTTGGGGTATCGGTTGCAAAGCGTTTGAGCGCACGGCTTTGTGCGGGTGGCCCACAGGTAAACAATTCTATCGAGAGTTCAGCGGATGGGTTCCCCTTATGCGTTGCTGCGCTACACTGGGGCAATCGCGGCGCCGTGTGGACGCTCGAATCGCTAAGGGGACCAGATGAAAAACACCCAGCAACTTTTGCTGATCAACGACATGTGCGGCTATGGCAAGGTGGCGCTTTCGGCCATGTTGCCCGTGCTCTCGCACATGGGGTATCGCATTCATAACCTGCCTACGGCCCTGGTGTCCGATACGCTCAATTATCCCAAGTTCTATATTCACGACACTACGGAATATGTGCGCGAAAGCCTTGCTATCTGGGAAGACCTGGGCTTTGAGTTCGATGCCATCTCCACTGGTTTTATCGTTACGGAGGAAGAGGCGCGCATCATCTCCGATTTTTGCCATCGCCGCGCAAAGACGGGCACTAAGGTGTTTGTCGACCCCATCATGGCCGACAACGGCAAGCTATATGCCGGCGTGCCGGAGTCCACGATTGGCCTTATGCGAAGCTTGGTAGAATGCGCGGACTGCGCGGTGCCCAACTATACCGAGGCCTGCTTGCTTACCGAGACGCCCATGGAGAATGGACTTACTTCCGAGACGGCCCGCGCATTGGTCGATGCTGTGCGCAACCTGGGCGCTAAGTCGGTGGTCATCACGAGCTGCAAGGTCGACGGGGCAGATGTCATCGCGGGCTTTGACCATACGACTGGCGAGTATTTCACGGTGCCTATCGACATGCTGCCTGTGTACTTCCCGGGTACCGGCGATACGTTTTCCAGCGTGTTGCTGGGCCGCGTGATGCATGGATGGTCATTGGAGCGCGCTTCTGCCGACGCCGCGCGCGTGGTGCGCGAGCTTATTGCTCGCAATGCCGATCAAGAGGATAAGTCTGCGGGCATGCCTATTGAAGCCTGCCTTGACGTGATTGATGGTGAGTAGCATGGCAAACGAGGCGATGGACGAGGGGACAGCGAACCTCAAGCCCGCCGGTGCGCCACGTGGCAAGCGCCCGCGCATCCGCATTACCTGCGTGGACCAGCTGGGGGAGTGCCGTTGCCACCATGGTCACAAACCGGGCGATGTCTTTGATTTTGATCGCGATCGCGGCAAGCTCTGCCCCATGGCCTGCCATGTGGGATTTCCCTATATCGATATCCTTCGCTACGGCGGTACCGTTCCCGGCAACGAGACCGGTACGGCCAAATTCTGCTGCCCCGAGGTCGATACCCTCAACGTCTTTTTGGCCGAGGTCGTGGAGTAGTTCGGGTCCGAGCGTCCCGATTGGTCGCAAAGAGATTTCGACGAGAGCCGAGCTCTCTCATTGCAAGAAGTCGTCCTTAGGGCGTCTGTAGAAATTCTAAGGACAAGTTTTGCATTAACTTGTCCTTAGAATGCCGCGCGTTGCTCTAAGGACAAGTTCTCGTTCTTACACAGAACAAAAAGCGGGGCGCACCTCAATTGAGATGCGCCCCGCATTACTTGCTATGCCGCAAAGGCTTACATGGCAAAGTCGCCGCCGATGAGGCGGGACACGGACTCCTCGTTATACACAGCGGCGATAGCGCTGGCAAACTCGTCGGCCACGGTGATGGTCTTGATCTTGCCGCCAACCTCGACGGGGATGGCGTCGGTGACCACGCACTCCATGATAGGGGCGTTGTTCAGGCGCTCGATGGCCTTGCCCGAGAAGATGCCGTGGGTGGCGCACACGTAGATGTCGCCGGCGCCCAGGGCTTTGAGCTCGCGGACGTTGGCGCACAGGGTGCCTGCGGTATCGATCATGTCGTCGTTGATGATGCAGGTCTTGCCCTTGATGTCACCGATGATGCCCATGACCTCGGCCTGGTTGTGGTGCGGGCGGCCCTTGTGGGCGATCGCGAGGTCGCAGTCGAGCATATCGGACAGCTTCTTGGCTGCTTTGGCACGGCCCACGTCGGGAGACACGACAACGAGGTTCTCCTTGTCGAGGTTCATGGCATTGTAGTAATCGGCGAATAGCGGCAGGGCGGAAAGGTGATTGACCGGGACGTCAAAGAAGCCCACGATCTGGCCCTGGTGCAGGTCGAGCGTGATGATGTTGTTCACGCCGGAGCACTCGAGCAGGTCGGCGACCAGACGAGCGGTGATGGGCTCGCGGGGAGCGGCCTTGCGGTCCTGGCGAGCATAGCCGTAGTGCGTGATGACGGCGGTGATGGAACGGGCGGAAGCGCGCTTGGCGGCGTCGGCGGCTACCAGCACCTCCATGAGCATGTCGTTGACGTTCTCGCCGGCGATGGACTGGATCAGGAAGACATCGGCGCCGCGGACAGTCTCCTCGTAACGAGCGTAGATCTCGCCATTGGCAAACTGCTCAAGAGCGAGGCCGGAAAGCTCGACCCCCAGGATGTCAGCGATTTTCTGCGCGAGCGGACGGTTGGAAGAACCGGAATACACGCGCATGGTCTTGTAGATCGCCCGCCTTTTGGTGGGATCGTTAGTTGGCATCTGCCCCTACTCCTTAGTACGTACTTGACCCTTGTCGTTGAGCTAGTTGCCCGCGTTGTGCCGCGTGCCCCAGCCCTCTATGATGCACTGCTTGGTACGCTCGAGAGCAAGCGCGCCATCAGGGACATCCTTGGTAATGGTTCCGCCGGCGCCTGTTACGGCGTCGGATCCGATATTAACGGGAGCCACCATCATAGTATCGGAACCGATGAAGGTTCGGTCGCCAATGGTGGTCGGATTTTTATGTTTGCCATCGTAATTGCATGTGATAGAGCCGGCGCCCACGTTCACGCCCTCGCCCATGGTGGTGTCACCGATATAGGAGAGGTGCGGAACTTTGGAGCCGCGGCCGATGGTGGACTTCTTGATCTCCACGTGCGTGCCGGCTTTAGAACCGTCGAGCATGTGAGTGCCCGGGCGCAGATAAGCGCGCGGGCCGCAGTTGACGTTGTTCTCGAGGACGGCCTCGATGGAGACGGTTTCGTCGACCACGCAGTCGTTACCCACCTGGGTATCGGTAAGGCGGCTATTGGGGCCCAGCTGGCAGTTCTCGCCCACGTGGGTGTTGCCAATCAGGTGCGTTTGCGGCCATACGATGGTATCGCGGCCAATGGTTGCGTCGGGGCCGATCCATGCCTGCGTGGGGTCGAGGAACGTGACGCCCTCTGCCATCCAATGGGCATTGATGCGGTCGCGCGCGATGGCGGTGAGCTCGGCGAGCTGAGCGCGTGAGTTCACGCCCAGACCATCGCGGTAGTCATCGCAATGGAAGATGGTGACGGCCTGACCTGCGCCCTTGAGGATTTCGAGCATGTCGGGCAAATAGTATTCGCTCTGCGCGTTGTCGTTGGTAATCTCGCCGATATGCTGCTTGAGCTGGGCACCGTCAAAGGCATAGCAGCCAGCGTTGCACTCAAGGAGCGTCTCGGATTGCTCGGGCGTGCAATCCTTCTGCTCGATGATACGGGCGATGGAGCCGCCTTCGTCAAGCTCAATGCGTCCGTAGCCAAAGGGCTCGGGCGGCGTGAAGGTGAGGGCGGCCGCGGCATAGGTGCCGCCGTCTACGGTCTGGGCGAACTTGGCTACCGTGTCTGCCTGAATGAGCGGCAGGTCGCCATTGAGCACCACAACGGGACCGTTCTCGATGCCGCAAGCCTCGATGGCCACCTTTACGGCGTGGCCGGTACCCAGGCGCTCGACCTGCTCAACCGTCTCGACGGTGACGGGGGAGTTGGCATATGTGTCTTGGAGAAGCGCGCGCACTTCGTCTGCATGGCTTCCCACGACAACGATCACGCGGTTGCAGCCAGCGGCGATCGTAGCGTCGACGATCCAGTTGATCATCGGTTTGCCAAGGATCTTATGCGATACCTTGGCGTGGTTGGACTTCATGCGTGTGCCCTCGCCGGCGGCGAGGATGATGGCGGTTGCGTCCATGCTTCTCCCGGGTTGTTTGGTATGTACTGCGCGGTGGCATTTGCTGCCGCGACAGGTTTTGATGATACCGCAGGCGGGGGCGTGAATGGCGTGCGGATGGCACATGGCATCAAGAGCACAGCAAAGATGCGCGTTGGGCATGCGTTATGGGGTTTGCGCATGGCGACGTGGGGCGTTTTGAGAGCCGTTACAATAGCGAAAGCGAAGGTGACATGGGATGCATGGTCCCGCCGGAGGAGTTTATTGATGCGATTGTTTCAGAGTGCTGACAGGTCGGGGGTGCATGATGCGGGTCCGCTTCGAGCGGCGTTACGCATGCGGGCTTATGCCCTTGCTGCCGTGGTGCTTTTGATGGCTGGTTTTGCCTCTCCTGTTGTAGCGCGGGGCGCAGATGTTGCCGAATCGACCTTTAATGATCCCTACACCGCATGGGCTGGCTATGCAAGCACTGCGGCAGCGGTCGCTCCGGTGGGCGCCGTGCCCGTCATGGCGCCGGCAAGCGACAAGGTGCTGTGGAGCGCGGACGCGGGCGCTCCGTGCGCCGCTGTCCTTCGTCAGCGCGGGCAGGCAACCTATCTATATCTTTTGGACAAAACGAGTCTGACCCAGTATGACGCGACGAGTGGCAAGGTTTGCAAGCAGGTGTCACTGCCCGCGCAGTCGCTCGGCTCGTGTATGTTTGCCGATAGCGCTTTGATGGTTCCTTTGGCAGACGGCCGCCTGGCGGCATACGATGAGGACCTAACGAGCGCATGGGTTTCTGGCGAGGATGTGTCGCTGGGCGTAGAGGGCGCGACGTGGAGTTCGTGTTCCACGCCTGTGTACGCTGAGGGTTGCGTGTTCGTGACTTTTTCTTATCGGGGGAACGGCTGCTTGGAGACCAGGGTCGCCTCGTTTTCCTCGGTGGACGGCTCGCTGCTGTGGCAGGAGGAGCTTACGCTGCCGAAAGGGGCTTTGCTAGATGGCGTCGCTACGGGCGAAGGCGCTCTGCCTGCAGCGCTTTACTCGCAGGGCCGTTTGCTGGTGAGTGGCGCTAACTCCGTGGCCTATCTGCTCGAAGCTGCTTCGGGCAAGCTGCTCGACAGCGCCGCTACCGCTTCGGCGGGGCTGGCGTCGTGTGCCTCGTCGGCATCTGCAGGCATGGCGGGAGAGGGCGAGCCCCTTACCGTTGCGGCGTCCGATGGAACGGTTTGCCTGGTGGAGGCTGCCGATTCGAGCCTGCGGATCGAAAACTCCGTGAGTCTTGGCTGCGCCCTATCTTCCTGCGCCCCGGTGTGCGTTGACGACGCGGTATACGTGGGAGGCTCCGATGGATCTGTCTATCGCCTGGCGAAGGACGGTACCGCGCTTTCGTTACGCGCCGATGCCCAGATCCCCGTATGTTCCAGCGCAATAAGCGAGTTGCTGCCGGTTGCCTACGGAGAGAAAGCTTCTGCCATGACACTCGGCGTGTATGCCCAGGCGGAGGATGGATCGCTCTTTTATATAGAACAGGCAAACGATTCCAAGGCTTCGGTCCAGCGCATTGCGGGCAAAGAAGGGACGGGGGACGGCCCCTTCGACGCTGCGGCCGCGCCCCTTTCGCATGCGCTGTCGGTAAATCGCGACGGCTCCGTTTTTGCTGTGTCGCGCGGGGAACTAACGGTGTTTGCCGCCGATGAGAGCCGAACGGTAAATACCCCGGTGGGCGGCTCGAATAGTCTCGATACGCTCGGCGCGTCTTTGGCAGGTGTCACACTTCCCAATGGCGCGGGCCTTGGTGTTGGTGCTTTGATTTTTATTGCGGCATTTGGCGCATATGTCGTGATTCGCAACAAGGGCGGCCGTCGCTTAAGCGACGAAGGTTTGGATGTCTGGCGAAGCCGAGAGGATGACAGGCGTTCATGAAACAGCGGTCTTTCTACGTATTCGAAACATCGCATCCCGTCGTGCCGGCGTGCTACGTTATCGTCACGCTTTGCCTTACCATGGCAGCGATGCAGCCGGTGCTGATTGCTATTTCGCTCATCGGGGCATTTGCCGCAAACTGCTGCACGCGTGGTTCGCGCTCGACCCTCGCGGGCCTTCGTTGGCAGCTTCCCGTCATCGCCATCATCGCGCTGTTTAACCCGCTTTTTTCCGCCTCGGGCTCTACGGTTCTGTTTTACCTGGGCGCCCGGGCTGTTTATCTTGAGAGCCTGATGTACGGCTTAGCCATGGGTGGCCTGTTTGTGGCAAGTGCCTTGTGGTTTATGGCTGGCTCTCGTATGTTGACGTTCGATAAGGTTATGGCACTTTTTGGCAATGTGGCTCCCGTGGTTGCGCTGATGATCTCGAGCACGATGCGGATGATTCCGCGTTTTGTGCACCGGGGGCATCAAATCCTTGCGGTCCAGGGAGCACAGGGCGTGCCGACAGCAGGTGCGGTCGATGCAGTAAAGAGCCGCCTGCGTCTTTCTTCGGTGTTGATGGGTTGGGGTATGGAAGACTCGCTGGAGATGGCCGATGCCATGCGCGCCCGCGGCTGGGGCGCCGCTTCTCGCCGTACTACCTATACGCGCTATCGCTTTCGCGCGCGCGATGTGTATGCGCTCACGGTCTTGCTGCTTGCCGCCGCGCTCTGCTGCGCACTTGCCATGGTGGCTTGCAGTCAGTTCTTGTTCTATCCCGTGCTGAGCCGCCTGGTTGTCTGGTGGGGGTACGTTCCTTATGCCTCATGGATGCTGTTTCCAGCCGCGATGCATGCTGTGCGCTCGAGGAGGTTTGCATGAGCGAGACATTCGATTGGAACGAGGCACCGGCACCCGCTGCGGCCATCGCCGTGGAGGGGCTTACGTTTTCGTATCCGCAAGCCAAAACCCCCGTGCTGCGTGGCCTTGATTGGAAAGTTCCCCGCGGCGCCTTTGCCATACTTGTAGGTGGCACCGGATCGGGCAAGTCGACATTGCTTTCGCTACTCAAGCCGCAGATTGCGCCTGCGGGTACCCGCGAGGGCTCGCTTGCGGTGGGCGGCGTTGACGTTGACCGGCTCGACGATGCGCAAAGCGCGCGGAGCATAGGCTATGTATTTCAGAATCCCGATAACCAGATCGTGTGCGAGAGCGTTTGGCACGAGATGGCATTTTGCCTTGAGAATCTAGGTACCCCGCAAGACGAGATGCGTCGTCTCATAGCCGAGACAAGCTATTTCTTTGGCATCGACGATTGGTTTAGACAGAGTACCGATTCGCTTTCGGGCGGTCGCAAACAGCTGCTCGCCCTTGCCTCGACGCTTGTGGCGCAACCGTCGTTGTTATTGCTTGATGAGCCTACTTCGCAACTCGATCCGGTGGCCGAGCGCAATTTCCTTCATGCCCTCTTTCGCATCAACCGCGAACTGGGGTGCACCGTGGTGGTGGCTACGCATGCCCCGCGCGCGATGGTTGACTATGCAACCTGCGCGTTTGAGCTTGTAGATGGGCAGGTGCGAGAGATTCTCGATATGGAAGCGCTGCGCACGCGGGAGCCGCTGGCGGGTGCCGGCAAGACTGTGTCCTCGCGGGTGCAGGGGGAAGACGCCCCTTGCGCGCTCGCGTTTGACGATGCCTGGTTTAGGTATGATCACGAATCTCCCTGGGTGCTGCGAAACCTCGACCTGCGTGTTGCCAAGGCGCATATCCATGCATTGGTAGGCGGCAACGGCTGCGGTAAATCGACGTTGCTCACGCTTGCAGCAGGCTCGTCGCGTCTCCAGCGTGGCAAGGTGCGTGCCGGAGATGGGCGGCGTGTACTGTTGCCGCAGGATCCCCGCGCCCTGTTTGCTGCCGAGACAGCGTTTGATGAGCTGATGGAGTGGTCTGGTCAGCTTGGCTATGGCGAGGAAGAGGCGCATCGGCTGCTGGAGAAGCTGGGCCTTACGGCACAGGGGCGCGTGCATCCGTACGATCTTTCGGGCGGCCAGCAACAGTTGCTTGCCATCGGCAAGCTGCTGCTGGCAAAACCGGACGTGCTGCTGCTCGATGAGCCCACTAAGGGATTGGATGCGCAGGCACGCTCAAAGGTTGTGCATGTGCTTCTTAACCTTCGGGCTCAGGGCAAGACCGTGCTCATGGCGTCGCATGACCTCGATTTTGTGCAGCAGGTGGCCGACACGGTATCCATGATGTTCGATGGCGAGATTGCCTCTACCGAACCCGTAACGACGTTTTTTGCCAACAATGTGTACTACCGGCCGTAAAGGAGCTCGCGTGTTTGCTCGCATATGGCGCTACGTAGAGGGGCCGATGCTCTTGCTTGTGCCGTTGTGCATGGGCTTCATGCTGTATCTGGGCATCGCTCAGGCGGCTCTCTTAATGCTTGCGATGGTGGTACTTGTGCTCGCCATGTTCTTTGCGGGCTACGAGGCGAGTCGCCCGGCGCTGCGGCAGATTATGCCCACGCTCGTGCTGGCTGCCTTGGCTGCGGCGGGACGCATCCTGTTTGGGCCAATTCCCGATTTCAAGCCTGTTTCTGCCATTGCTATCATCGCGGGCGCCTGTTTGGGCGCGCGCTCGGGATTTATGGTCGGTGCGCTGGCGGCTCTCACCAGCAATTTCTTTTTTGGCCAAGGTATGTGGACGCCATGGCAGATGTACGCCTGGGGCGTGGTGGGCTACGTGGGCGGATTGCTCGCCCGCGCCGGAGCCTTTAGGCGTGTAAATGGCAGTGTTCGCATGCCGGCGCTACTTGCATATGGCGCCGCTTCGGGGTTGCTGTACGGCGTGATTATCAACGCGTATGACGTGATCGGCTTCGTTCAGCCCCTCACGGTGGCGGGCGTTATCGCGCGCGTCTCTGCAGCGGTGCCGTTTGACCTTATGCACAGCGCTGCTACCTGTGTATTCCTTGCCGCGCTCTATGCTCCGTGGACGCGCAGAATCGATCGCGTGGTGCAAAAGTACGACTTGCGCGCTGGCGAGTAGCCGAGCAGCCTACGCACTCGAGGGTCTTCGCGACGGTTTGGGCTAGCCTGTGCGGCGCGGCGGTACGGCCACGCGGCACCGCCATGCGGCATGGCCGCGCGGTACAACAAGACCCGCGCACAAACGCTCACTTTTCCTTATTTTTGGCGAAAAGTTGCCGTTTGTGCGCGGGTTTTGAATGCCGAGGAACTTGCTGCCGGCTTGCCGAGGCCGATTGCCGTTTTGACAAGATCGCTCTGCGTGTGGCCCGTGCCCGCCGAAGGACTTGCTAGCGACCCGCTTTGGCCGGCGACTCGCCCGGGCGTGCCACCTACTCCGCAGCTACCTGCTTGCCCTTGCGTACCTCGGCCGCATGGGTAACGTTGAGCAGCGCCAGGCCCAAAAGCGAGGCGGTGACGCTTGCGGCAAGGACGGCGCATTTTGCCGCCAACTGCTCGGGGCCGGAGCTAAACGACAGGCCCGAAATCAAAATGCACATGGTAAAGCCCACGCCGCCCAGGACTCCCACACAAAGCATCTGCCCCCATGTAGCGCCTTCGGGCAGAGGCGAAAAGCCAATCTTCACGCTCAGCGCCGTGACGGCGATGATGCCAATGGGCTTGCCCAAAACCAGGCCAAAGAAGCAGCCCAGGGCCACCGGGTCGCTCACTACGCTCGCCATATCAACGCCAACAAGCCTGAGCTGGGCATTTGCAAAGGCAAAGAGCGGCAGGATGATAAAGTTGACCGGCGTGGCGATGGTTGTTTCCACGCGCTGCAGCGGCGGCGTCACGCGATGCATGATGTTTTCCACACGCTTGGCGGTGTGCGTGAACTCGTGCTGGCCCAGCACGTGCATCTGCGGGTCATAGATGTCGTCGAGCTCATCGCCGCGATCGCTTAGCCAGTCCTTGACCGAATCGAGGCGAATGTCAGAACGTGCGGGCAAGAAGAATGCCAAGATCACGCCGGCGAGGGTGGTATGCACGCCCGAGTTGAGCATGCAAAACCACAGCAAGATGCCGAGCGCCACGTAGTAGCGTGCATGGAATACCTGCAGTACGTTGAGCAGGCCCAGCAGCACGCAGACGCCAACGGCTGCGGCGAGCCAGGGAATGGAGGGCGTCTGCCCATAGAAGAGCGCAATCACGATGATGCCCAGCAAATCATCGGCGATGGCAAGCGTGGAGAAAAACACCTTTGCGGCGGGTGCCACCTTGTCTCCCGCAAGCGACATGATGCCCAGTGCAAAGGCGATATCGGTTGCGATGGGCACGGCCCAGCCGCCAATGTTGCCGCCCGCATTAAAGGCGCTGTATATCAAGGCGGGCACAGCTACGCCGCCACATGCTGCGAGGATGGGCATGAGCGCATGGCGTGGGTTGGTGAGAACGCCGGCGGTGAGCTCGTATTTAAGCTCGATACCTACGGAGAGGAAGAAAATCGCCATGAGGAAGTCGTTGATAAAGCCCTCGAGTGAGATGCTGCCGATAAAGGGCCCTACCTGCACGGCAAGCGGCGCCTCGAGGAATTCGCGCACGGCAAAGTAGGCATCGGTGTTCGCCACGATCACTGCCACGATGGCGGCAAGCACCATGGCAGCTGCGGCAATGGTGCCGTTGCTGGTGATGCGCTGGATGGCGGGCTTGCGCGCGTACCGGCGTGCAACGGCCGGAACGGCGACGATCTTTGACTGCGGAGTTGCTGCCGTGTTGTGCCCAGTTGCGTTTGATGTGCTCATAAGCTGCTCCTCTATGGCGCAACTCGGCAGTTTGCGCCTTCTCTCACACTTTGCCGCCCTTTGTTATAACCCCGTCGGCGTCATGCACGCTTGCTCACCGCGGTCGGAAACATATAAATCGCCGCCGCGTTACGCTCCTGTTTCGACCGTTGGATGGCAAGATCTTTGTCTACGGAGTCGAGAAGGTTTTTAAGGTTCGTACCGGCGAGGAGGATCTGCTGGCACTGACCGATAGAGAAGAGTAGCGGCTCGATAAAAACGAGTATGGGCGCCTACCGCACTGCGCGGTGGGCGCCCATTTTTGTGTCGAGAGGCTGCGGCGAGCAATGATTGTGGCGGCTAGAGTTCGATCTCGAGCGTGACCGGGCAGTGGTCGGAGCCAAAGATGTCATTGCGGATGCCCGCGCCGCGCACGTTTTGGGCAATCTCGTCGCTCACCAAGAAGTAATCGATGCGCCAGCCGGCGTTGTTCTTGCGCGCGTTAAAACGGTAGCTCCACCAGCTATATGCGCCTGTGACCTCGGGGTTGAGCGAGCGCCAGGTATCGGTAAAGCCAGCGTCCAAAAGCTCAGTGAATTTAGCGCGCTCCTCGTCGGAAAAGCCGGCATTGCCGCGGTTGGTTCGGGGATTCTTAAGGTCGATTTCCTGATGGGCTACGTTAAAGTCGCCGCAGGTGACAACGGGCTTGCCTTCTGCTTCCAGGCTTTTGAGAAACGCACGGAAAGCGTCGTCCCAGGCCATGCGCACGTCCAGGCGAGCGAGCTCGTTTTGCGCGTTGGGTGTGTAGACGTCCACAAACCAAAAACGTTCGAATTCGAGAGCGCAAACGCGCCCCTCCGTGCAGGCTTCGGCTACGAGGTCGTGCGCCTCGGGCGTGGCGCATTCAAGAAGGTCGGCCGCTCGACGAACGGAAAGCGGCTTCTCGCGGCTGAACACGGCTGTTCCCGAATATCCCTTGCGCTCGGCATAGCTCCAGGTTTGAAAATAGCCCGGCAAATCGAGATGCACTTGTCCCTCTTGCAGTTTTGTTTCTTGCAAGGCAAAGACATCGGCATCGAGCTCTTGCGCGATTTCCTCAAAGCTGGGCGACTTCTTTATCACGGCACGCAGGCCGTTAACGTTCCACGAGGCAAAAAGATAGCGTTGGGACATGGGTCCTCCTGGGCATTCCGATGGAAAGGCATGCGATTGGGCGGTAAATGTAATCGCGGCAAAGACAAATTGGCAGTGCGCCTGTAAAACGAGCTGCGCATCCGTATAATATCCAGTTGATGCAGCATACCGCGCGATTGGCGTGGTTTTTCAAAAACGTTTTAGAAAGGTTCGCGATGTCGGACGCGCAAAACACGGGCCGGCTTGGGCCACGGCGCCTCGAGATTGCATGCAAGGTCGCCTCCATCGTTCTTTTTGTTGCCGCCTTTATGCTGGCTGCGGTTGGCGCCGTTCATCTTGCCGTGCTGCCGGGCATCATTGAGCCTCATTTGCGCAACGTTGCGATCGAGATGGCGCTCTTGGCATTACTTCTTGCAGTCGCGAGCACGGCTGTGGGCGCAATGGGCATCATGGTTGTCTGTCGCAACTATGATGCGAAGCGCCTGTTCTTGGCCTCATCGGGGCTGGTGGCATTCGCGATCGTTGGCGTCTTGCTGGCAGAATTTGTGATCCGTGGAATCTTTGGCATGGGAAGCCTTACGAGGCCTGGCATGCTCGTTGTGCTGTGCTCGGCCGTCATCGCGTTTGCGTGCGCGCAGATGCTGCCCAGGAAGCCCGTAGCGGAAGATGCCGAGGCTGAACCCGACAAAGATGCCGAAAGCGATGGCGCCGAAAAATCTGCCGAGGATGCCGCTGAGCCGGACGATGCTGATGCACGCGAGAGCGAAGCGCCTGCTGTCGAGCCCGAGTTTGAGTCGGGAGATGCGCCTGACGATGACGCTGCGAACGATGGGGATGCGAACGACGATAACCCCGCCGATGTCGAGGCTGCTGACGCTGCCGATTCCTCTAGCGAAGATGCCCCTGTTTTTGATGACGATCTTGAGGACGACGGTCCTGCCCAGGGGGCTCACTTTGGCAAGCCGTGCGACAATCGGTAACCGCTCCCGCTCGCGAAGGCCACGCACGCACTTGTGCGCTATGCTGAATCAAGGCAAACAAGGAGGCGTACATGGCAGAGGCTATAACCAATGCCGCCGAGGCCCAGCGGGCCCTGGCGAGTTTGTTCGAGACGCACGAGCACGCGGTGTTCTTTGGCGGTGCGGGCGTGTCCACGGCGAGTGGAATTCCGGATTTTCGCAGCGTGGATGGCCTCTATCATCAACAGTTCGACTATCCGCCCGAGACGATGCTCTCGCACTCGTTCTTTGTGTCCCATAAGCCGGACTTCTACAATTTTTATCGCAAGAAGATGATTGCGCTCGACGCAAAGCCTAATCGCGCGCATGCCAAGCTCGCCGAGCTGGAGGCAGCGGGCAAGCTCGATGCCGTGGTGACGCAAAATATCGACGGTCTGCACCAGATGGCAGGCTCGAAGAACGTCTTTGAGCTGCATGGCTCGGTGCATCGCAACGTTTGCCAGCGCTGCGGCAAGACTTACGATGCCAAGTGGATCATGGCGCGTGAGCACGAGGACGCGCAAGGCGTGCCCATATGTCCCCTGTGCCGCGGCGAGATCAAACCCGATGTCGTTCTTTACGAGGAGCCTCTCGATGACAACGTGGTCAACGGTGCGGTGGAAGCCATCTCCCATGCGGACATGCTCATCATCGGCGGCACTTCGCTCGTGGTCTATCCCGCGGCGGGCCTCACTCGTTTTTTTAACGGGGACAAGCTCGTGATCATCAACCGCGACCCCACACCGCAAGATCATAATGCCGACCTCTTGATTTCCTGCGACATTGCAGCTGCCTTCGATTTTTAAGTCCTGCAGGCGGATACAATAGGGTGTCATGCCCCGCGTTTGCATCTGTGCGCGGCATCATATGCATATCATCGTGCCGCTAGCTTGGCTATTGGCATGTACAGTTTTCGAAAGGACATCTATGGCTCACGACACCAAAGTCTGGCGCTGCGGGAAGTACGAGCTCAAGTTTGATCGCCCGCGCATCATGGGCGTCCTCAACGTTACGCCCGATTCCTTTAGCGACGGCGGCGAGCACATGGATACCGAGGCCGCCATCGCGTACGGCCTCAAGATGCTCGACGACGGCGCCGACATCATCGACGTGGGCGGCGAGTCCACACGCCCCGGCTTCACGCCCGTCTCTCCCGACGAAGAGGCACGTCGCGTGCTGCCGGTGATCCGCGCGCTTGCTCAGCGCGGAGCTATTGTCTCGGTCGATACGCGCCATGTCGAGGTGGCCAAGGCCGCCGTGCGCGTGGGCGCCTCGATCGTCAATGACGTGACGGGTTTCACCGATCCCAAGATGCTCGACTTTGTGACAACCAACAACTGCGGTGTGGTGGTCATGCACGCGGGCGAGCTTACCGCGCCCGCGCATGCGCACACCGCCGTGCAGCTGGATACCTCTGCCGCTGCTTTTGTGGCCGAGAAGGCCCGCGCTGCCGCAGAGAGTGCGGTTGCGGCGCGTAAAAGCCGCAATACCAAGCGCAGCCTGATTCAGCCTCTGCTTCCCTTTGACGAGCTACCGGCAGACATTGTGCCCGAGAAAAACGACAAGAAGAAGCCCGCCAAGGGCAAGGACGCTGCCGCTAAGGACGCCGAGGTGTCGGACGCCGAGGTGTCGGACGCCGCCGAGACGTCATCCGACGCTCCTTCTGCCGAGGCTATCGGTGCGGCGCTCGCCGGTTCTGCCATCGAGACCACGGCTGCCGCGGTTGTTGCCGATACCGCCCAGCCCGAGCCTGATGCGCTCGCCGCTGTTATGGCTCGCTCCGTGCATCGCGAGGAAGCCTACGTGAGCACCTCGCAGTTGCGCCGCTTCACCATGCCTGATTCTGCCCCCATCATGCGTCGCGTCATGGGCTTTTTGTCCGACCAGGCGCGCGCCCTTATGCAGGCGGGCGTTGCGCGCGAGCGCATCTGCATCGATCCGGGCCTCGGTTTTGGCAAGACTGCGAACGAGGACATCATCATCCAGCGCGAGACGGCCAAGATGGCCTCGCTCGGCTACCCGCTGCTGTGCGCGGTTTCGCGCAAGCGCTTCGTGGGCACCGTCTCGGGCGTGGCAGATGCTACCGAGCGCGACGCTGCCACCTTTGGCGTGTGCCTGGGCGCCATCCAGGCTGGTGCGAACATCGTGCGCGTGCATGACGTGGCCGGTTTCGCGCAGTTCCTCAACGGCTACTGGGCAGTTGCCAAGCCGCAGCCGCGCCGCGCGTTCGTGGCCCTCGGCTCCAATCTGGGCCGCCGCTTGGATAATATCCGCGCTGCCAAGGACCTTATTGCCGAGATTCCCATGACCTGCGTTTCCAACTGCTCGCGCATTTACGAGAGCGAGCCTGCTTACGAGGAGCGCCAGGAGCCCTTTGCCAATGCCGTTATCGAGATTCGCACCGAGCTCGCGCCGCTTATCCTGCTGGATCAGCTCATGGAGGTCGAGAACAAACTGGGACGCAATCGCACCAAGAGTGCACGTGCCAACGGGCCGCGTACGCTCGACTGTGATCTTTTGTGGATGGAAGGCGAGATTCACGGCGGCGACAAGCTGCGCCTGCCGCATCCCAAGCTGGGCGAGCGCGACTTTGTGCTTGTGCCCCTCGAGGACCTTATGCACGACCCTGCGCGTTTTTTCCGCTATGAGGGCATGGACGTAAAAGAGCCCGAGGACCGCGTGGGCCATATTGTGGGCGAGCTGGGCTCGCTGTAGTTTTGTTTGATTCGGCCCCGTTTGGGCGGCAGGCACGGATAGCTGCCTTGCTGCTCAAACGGGGCGTTTTGTGTTGAAGGAGTGCTTGTGGGCGAGATGATTGCCGGCGAGTTGCCGCAGATCGTGTTTGAGGAGTCGGTGACATCGACTAACGACGTGGCGATCGAGCGCGGCCGCGAGGGTGCGCCGCACGGTTGGTGCGTGTGCGCGCAAGAGCAAACGGAAGGTCGCGGCAGGCGCGGTCACGTATGGGCCTCGCCCGCCGGGAGCCTTTATCTTTCCTGCGTGCTGCGCCCGGGCGTTCGCATGCAGGAGTTCACGGCGCTGCCAGCAGTGTGCGCGATGGGCGTGATTGATACGCTGCGCGAGCTTGGTCTGGCTGAGCGCGTGGGCATCAAGTGGCCTAACGATATCGTGGCTCGCGTTGCGGTAGGGGAGGACGAACCCTTTGATCGCAAGCTCGCGGGCATCTTGGTGGAGGCCAAGGCGAGCGCCGACGGTCCTTTTGCCGTGGTGGGATTGGGCGTTAACCTGCATCCGCTGACGGTCGAGGGCGAGAGCTCTCAAGTGAGCCCGCAGGCGCTGGAGCCCATCTCGCTCGACGAGCTGATGGGTGGGGACGATTGTCCCGATATGCAGAAACTCGCCGGCATGCTGCGCGATGCAATGATTGCTCGTGTAGATGCGTGGGCCGCGAAGATGGCCACAATGCAGGCGGGCATGGGGCCCATGGCGCCGATTCTTTCCGAGTACTTCGACATGGTGCCTATGCTAGGCAAACAGGTTGCTGTGATTGCGCCGACGGGCCACGTGATGGATACGGGCACGTTTTCTGGCCTGGACATCTGGGGCCGCGCAGTGGTCATCACGCCTGCAGGCGAGCAGAATTATCCTTCGGAAGCCGTAAGCTTGCGTCAAATTTAGGGGCGTGTCGTATTACTCCGTCATGCTGCGATAGATCTCGCGGATGCCGCGCAGAGTGAGCTGGTTGTCGATGACGTCAAAGACGTCGGTCGATTGCGCCACCACGCTGCTGAGGCCGCCTGTGGCGATAACGCGGGCATCGGGCGCGCTGAGCTCGTTTTTAATGCGGGCCACGAGGCCTTCCGCCATGGCGGCGGCACCGATCACGGCTCCGCTCTGCACGCATTCAATCGTGTTTTTGCCGATAGCGTGAGCGGGCGATTCGAGCGGAACGCTTGCCAGCTTGGAAGCGCGTGCGGTGAGGGCGTCCATGGAGATGCGGATACCGGGGGCGATGGAACCACCGATATAATAGCCCTCGCTGTCGATAACATCGATATTGGTGGCGGTGCCAAAGTCGACCACGATGGCGGGCGCGCCGTAGAAGGTCTCAGCAGCAACGGCATTGGCGATGCGGTCGGCACCGACCTCGGCGGGGTTAGCTACGCGCAACTTGGTTGCCTGGGCTGTCTGCGTGCCCACGACCACGGCGGTTGCCGTAAGGCGCGCTGCCACGGCGTGCCACTCGCGCGAGAGTTCGGGCACTACGCCGGCAAAAGCGATGGCTTTGACCTGGCCAAGGTCCAGGTTGGACATGCGAAAGTAACCCTCAAGGCGCATGTGGACCTCGTCGGCCGTGAAGGTGCGATCGGTGGGCATGCGCCAGGAGTGGACAAGGTCGTCTCCGTCAAACAGGCCGAGGGCGGTTTGCGTGTTTCCCATATCCACAGCTAAAAGCATGAGTTTCCCTTCATATGCCGCATGCGCGATACAAATCTTTCGCGTCAATTGTATACTTCGAGCTCGCCGCCATGCGGCTGGATGGGGCGCTGAGTTTGCGCCAATTGTGGATAAAACGCCCTAAATTGTGGAGATGTGCAAGCAAGCAAAGTTTCTTCTTGCATCAAGCATAAGTGCATCGTAATATACTTTCTTGCGCACGAGGTGCGTCCAGACATTGCGGGGTGGAGCAGTCTGGTAGCTCGCCGGGCTCATAACCCGGAGGTCGTAGGTTCAAATCCTGCCCCCGCGACCAAGATCTTTGAGGTCAGTTGCTTAGGCGGCTGGCCTTTTTTCTTGTTGTGGCAGCCCGTTTTGGGGCTTGTGGCAGATTTGTGGCAGTCGCGGGATCCAGTCGTGCGTTTTGCCCGCTGGCGCCTGCAATTTCAAATCACGTGCATAGGGCGGCATTTCGACGGATGGCATTTTATCCATATCGACAAATCGTAGACAGGTATGGAGGAAAATGGCGGAAGGGAAATGATGAGATGATGCCCTGATGTGAGACTGGGCGAAGATGGGGGAGAGCGCCATGCGCATGCTGGTCGTCGATGACGAGGTCGATATCGCGAATATGCTCGCCGAGTACTTCCGCATGGAAGGCTACGACGTCACATGCGCGAATAGCGGGGCAGAAGCGCTCGCCGCGGCCTCTGCAGGCGCCGCCCCCGACATCATGCTGCTCGACGTGAACATGCCCGGTATGGATGGTTTTGAGGTGTGCCGCCGCGTGCGCGAGCATCTGAGCTGCCCGATCATCTTTTTGACCGCGCGCGTTGAAGATGTCGACCAGCTCGACGGTTTCGCGGCCGGCGCCGACGATTACGTGATGAAGCCATTCTCGCTCGAGGTGCTCGGGCGTCGCGTTGCCGCGCATATGGCACGTGAGGGGCGCGTGCGTGAACGTGAGAACGCGGTCCGATTTTTCCGGGAGCTCACCATCGATTATGGCCAGCGCACGGTTGAGGTTCGCCCCGTCACTGGTGAGCCAGGGGACGGGACCGTGGAGGGCGTCGGCGTGGAAAAGCCCGGTTCGGAGGGCTTCCATGCAAAGATCTCCGATGCGTTGGAGGGATCGATCGCGGGAGGTGCCAGCGCCTGCCCCTCCCGCACGTACGTCGACCTCACCAAGCTCGAGTTCGACATCATCGCGCTTTTGAGCAAGCGCCCGGGCCAGGTGTTCGACCGCGATGCCATATATGAGCGCGTGTGGGGTTGGGATGCCGCGGGCGACCCGTCGCAGGTGCGCGAGCATGTGCGCCGCATTCGTAACAAGCTTGCCGCCGCCGGCGTGGCCGATGACCCCATCGAGACGGTGTGGGGCGTGGGCTACAAGTGGGTGGCCAAGTGATCAGGGGCGATGAAGAACGCCGCGAACGTCGCGCTCACCGTGCCGAGCGCCGCGAGGCCCGCGCCCGTGAGCGCGAGGCCCTGAAGCGGCTTCCCAGGCGCGAGCGCTTGCACGTGTGGTGGCGCACGCGTCCGCTCGGCGTGACGTTCACGGTGTATTTGGCCGTGTACCTTGTGGTTGCGACCGTCGCGTCGCTCGGGCTTATCGAGGTGCTCTCAGCCTGGAACAACGGGTACTACGAGCTCGAGGTGACGCTCGACAACGGCTTGACCCAACGCGGCCCAATCGATTCAGGCCCGTATATCTATGACCCCAACACACGGGAGCTGCTGCCCGCCTCAGAGCTCGACTTGCCAGGCGACGGGCCGTATGCGGTTTTCATCGCGACGGGCGATTGGGAGATCGGGGGCGACTGCATGCCGGAAGAGGGCAGGGCCTCCAATGTGTTGCATGCCACCCTTGACATGGTCCGCAGCGGCCAGGTCCAGTTGTACGACTGGGGTCTTAACTACAACGAGTGGTATCCGCAGGAGGATATCCTCGAGGTGAACGGCGCGATCTCAGCGGACGCCCTCGCCCGATACGACGAGCTCAGCCGCGAGCGGCGCACGCAGGTCGTCGAGCTGTTCGATTCGATGACGGGCGCGGATCTCGAGGAGACGTTCGGCGAGGGGCTTGTTTCCAACACCGCCTACTATGCCGCCTCGCAGCGCCCCGCAGGGCCGTTGCCCTGGCTTTTGGCATTGGCGACCGGCCTGGCCCCCGTCGTGATGTACGGCGGCCTGGGCCTGCTCACGTTCCGCCGCTTCTACCGCGTGCACATCGCCGGGCCGCTCGGCGAGCTCGCCAACGCCGCCGATCGCATCGCCGGCCAGGACTTGGATTTCTCCATCGACCGTGTGCGCGGCCGCGAGCTCGGACGTCTGTCGGAGACGCTCGAGCACATGCGCGCATCGCTGCTCGAGGCCCAGCGAGAACTGTGGCGCACGGTGGAGTCGCGGCGGCGTCTCAACGCCGCTTTCGCGCACGACCTGCGCACGCCCATCACCGTGCTAAAGGGCACGGTCGAGATGGCGCAGATGCGCCTGCACCGCGGCGACGAGCTCGACCCCTCATCGCTCGACGCGCTTTCCGCCCAGGTCGCGCGCCTCGAGCGGTACGCGACCTCCATGGGCGGCCTCACCAAGTTGGAGGACCGTCCGGTCGAACGGGAGCGGCTTTCGGCAGATGTCCTGCGCGGGGAGCTGGAGCACCATGTCGCGGGAGTCGTGTCCGCGCGCGGCAGCGAGCTCGATCTCGAGTTGGCGTCCCGGTCCGAGAGTGCGGAATCCATTCGGCATGACATGACCGTCCTCCTCGATCTCTCCCTGGTCGAAGAGGTGCTCGACAATCTGTTGAGCAACGCCTGCGCGCATGCGGTGTCGAGCGTGACGTTCGACATGATAGTCGATGCGGGGACTCTCACCCTGGTCGTCACCGACGATGGACCTGGGTTCACCCCTGAGGCGCTTCACCGCGGTTGCGACCCGTTCTTCAGCGAGAACAAATCAGCGGAGCATTTCGGACTGGGGCTCAATGTGTCGAGCGTCTTGTGCGGTCTCCACGGGGGTGAGATCGCCCTGACGAACGCGGAGACGGGTGGAGCGCGTGTTATCGCGACCTTCGATGTGCGGCCAGAGTGGGAAAACGCCTCTTAAGGGCGGAAGACATAGCCGGAGAGGGCTCAATTCATAAAGAAAAGCTTAGGAATGCCTAAGGCTTACGTAATTGTCATTGCTGGTCGACAAAACGTAGACACCCCCTTGCGACACTTAACTCGCACGGAAACAAGGAGGTGCCGCGATGATGAGAATGCAGACCGAAGGCGAGTCCCCCATGGAGCTGAACGCCTTGCTCCCGCAGCAGCATGTGGCATGCGGTGGTGCGGCGCGCACGCTCGACGTGAAGAAGCTGACCGAGGCTTGGAAGCGCGGTCGCGTCGAGACCGAGGCTGAGTCGGAGATCGATGGCGAGTTGCGCGCCGCTTCGACGATGGGTCGTTTCGAGGCCGCCAGGGAAGATGCCGAGGTCGACGCCAGGCGCCGCGCGATGCGCCGCCGTGTCATCGCGAGCCTCGCGCTCGCCGCGGTCGCGACGGCTGCGCTGTGCTGGGAATACCTCTCCGCCCTGCTCGCTTGGCTCGCAGACGCCCAGGCCGTTCGCGCGTTTGTGGCGGACCATGCCATCGCGAGCTGCTTGGCGATGCTCGGCATAAACATCGTGCAGGTGCTGCTCGCGTTTCTTCCCGGTGAGCCGGTGGAGCTCGCCAGCGGGTACGCATTCGGCTTCTGGGGGGGGACGGCCCTGTGCCTGGTCGCCTCGGGGCTGGCGACCTCGCTCATCTATTGGGCGACGCGCCGTTGGGGCTGGAAGCTCGTCGGCCTGTTCTTCGACCGCTCGCTCTTCGGCCGCTTCTCCTGGCTGAAGAGCGCCAAGCGCCTTGAGCTTATCATGCTCGTCGTGTTCCTGATCCCCGGCACGCCCAAGGATTTCCTGACGTATTTCGCCGGGCTCACGAACATGCGTTTTCTACCGGTCGTCCTGATCGCCACGTTCGGGCGCATCCCTTCCATCGTGACCTCGACGATCACGGCGTCAGCGGTCGGCGCCGGAAATTGGACGCTGGTCGCGTGCACGCTGGTGGCATCGGCACTTTTGCTCGCGGCGGGTGGGCTGATATATCGATGCTTGCGCAGCCGCACACGGTGAGGAGCGCGGGTGCTTGGCGCGGGTCCTTGGTCGCGCGGCTCGTGTGTATGTTGGGAGGGGTATGTCTCCCACGGGTATTGGGAGGCGTTTGCCCCGAGCGCCGGGCATGCTGGGGGCATTTTGGGTCAGGATGGAGGCCTGTTGGACGGCGAAGCTCTTGATGTGTGCTCAAAACGTTCGCCAGAGGCGACCCTTCCTTTTCGTTTCCCGAGGATTTGAGAATGAAGGGTCGCCTCTGGCGAACGTTTATTGTCAAGGCTGTGTTAACCCGCCTATGACATGGAAATCTCCGGGTGGAACGGGTACGGCTGCCGCCAGAGCCCGCGTCAGCCCGTCCGGTATGTCCCCGACCCCATCTGCGCCCGCAGCAGCGAGGCGGCGTCCCCGCCCCGGCGCGCCTCGCGCGCCCAGCAGAACCACGCGAGGTAGTTGGGAAGGCGCCTGGTGGACACGCCCCTGAAGCGGGCGAGGAACGCCTTGAGCGCGGAGTGCAGGGCGTTGACGCGGTTGAGAGGGGCACGCGGGCCGGAGGAGGCGAACCTCTCGTGGGCCGCCACGCCCATCTCGGCCAGGGCGCGCACGTAGCCGCGCTGGCGGTCGGTGGAGACCACCGCCCCCTCCAGCGCGCAGCCCGCCATGGCGCGCCGGGCGTCGGCGACCCCCATCTTGCCGCGGCAGACCGCCACGGCCGTCGCGTCGCCCCTCGCGTTGACCATGGTGAGCGCGCTGACCTTGTCCGAGCTCACGCCGGCAGCGGCCCCGTCGCCCCCGCGCCGGCGTGCGGGGCGGGGCATGGAAAACCCGCCGACCTCGAGTGGTTGCCCGAGAGCGAGTCGGGCACGAGCGTCTCGTCTGCCTCCACCGGGCAGCCCGGGCCCGCCTCGAAGGCCGGCAGCATCGACGCCATTGCCTCGGCGTAGCGCGCCCAGGTCGCCGCGGGCTGCTTGGTGGTGCCGAGCACCCGCCCCGTCGACGCCCGGAAGCTGCGGCCGCACCCGCGGCAGAGCCTCCTTTGCGCCCCGTCGGCGTCGCGGCCCCTCCTGACGGTGCGGGGGCACCCGCATCTGGGGCACGCCTCCGGAGGCTCCTCCTCCGCGCCCGCCGGCATCTCGCCGGCAGGCGCCTCGAGCAGCAGCCCCAGCATCTCCTCGCGCTCCTCGGGGCGCATCGCCCTCACGATCGCCCCGTACCCGAACCTGTCCTCCACGCCGCCTCCGATCGCCCGATTACTGACGATCAGAGGTTACGGCCCCGTGGGGACAGAAGATGCAATTAGCGGGTTAACACAGCCTTGGGTGGAAGGACTTTGCTTGACGCTCGTTTCGGCGGCGCGGTTGCCGGACCGCAGCACCAGTGACATAACATCGATTCAAATTTGAGATTCGTGTCGCTCGTGATGCGGACTTGGGCGGGCGGGCTTTGGTCCCCACCTCGATTTAGGGACTGTCCCCAAATCGAGGTGGGGGGACTGCTGCTAGTTCGAGGTGAAGTTGATCTGGATGTCGCCCAGGTTGCTGTCGACACCGATGGTGCGTGCCGCATCATCGGCACCTTGCGGCGACGCGATGTCGCCCTGGTTGGTATGGGCGTCGATGCGGTAGGAGTCTTCTGCCCCCAGGTACGACAGGTAGATGTCCCCGTTCACGCTCTCGATCCGACTCGTGGTGATGTCGAGCCTCTGCGCCGAGATATCCCCGTTCGCGGATTCGCACAGCAGGTCATCCTGCAGCGCCAGGTCCGCCAACATGATGTCGCCGTTTTCGTTCACGACCTGGGCCTTGTGTGCCGTGGCGCCTCCCAGCGAGATGTCGCCGTTGAAGTTGGTCGCGAGGATCGCCTCGGCCTCGACGCCAGAGAGCAGGGTGTCGCCGTTCTCGTTGATCGCATCGAGCTTTGTGGCGGAGACGTTCTTCGTAACGAGGCTCCCGTTGCTGGTGGAGGCGTGCAGCCCGGCGAGCTCGCGCACGTCAGCCGCGACGACGTCGCCCGAATCGGAGCGCACCTCGATCTCGCCGGTGAACGACGCGGGCACGCGAACCACGGTTGTGGCGTCGTCGACGCCGCCTGCCTCGGCAGGGGAGAGGTCGATCATGACGCCCTCCATGGGCTGCGAGTCGACGTCGATCTTGAGCACGCCGTCCGCGTCCTCGACGGAGACACTCTGGCAGTTTCCCGTCCAATACTCGAGCTCGATGGCGTCGCCGTCGGCGGGTTCGAGTTGGACGTTCTCGAATTCGGACGTGATGACGATGCGCCCGTGCGGCGAGGCGGCTTCGTCCTCGAGCGCGCTCACCGTTTGATGCCAGTCGTAGTTCACGGTGGACAGGCGGGCGGTGTCGAATCCGGTCGCTGCCCAAGCGCCGCACGAGAGCATGGCTCCGGTCCCGATGAGCGTCGCGGCGGTGACGAGGACGATCTTGGGGGCCTTACGCATTGTGAACGCCTCCTTCCGGGAGGGTGTCGTGGACGGAGGGAGTGTTCTCGGCATGGGCAGGCGTGTTCGGGGTGCCGCTGGCCTTCACCCGATTGGGCGTCTCGCCGCCATCGTTTTTGCCGGACACGCGCACGAACAGGCTCGCGATCCAGCGCGCAAAGGAACGCGTTGCCCGGAAGAGCAGCCTGCTCGCCCAGAACACGGCGAAGGAGGCGACGAGCCCGAAGCCGCTCGACACGAGCGAGAGGCCGAGGACGAAGACGCCGGGCAGCGGCATACCCCCGCCCAGGGTCGAGGCGAGGGCGGCGATTCCCGCGAAGGGCATGAGCACGAGGACCGCATCCACGGCCCACAGCGCGGCGATGACCGCCCAGATCGCGACGTACACGGCGAGCGCGGCCGCCGCGAGCGCGAGCGCGACGGGCACCCAGATGGGGGAGAACACCGCGAGCAGCACGATGTTGAGGGTGCGGCTGCCGGTGTTGGCCCGCGCGATGGCGCGGGGGATGGGCGGGGTCTCCGCGGCGATCTGCGCCGCGATCTCTTCGACCGGACCCAGGCCCGCAACCGCCTCGGCCTCGGAAAGGCCGTCCTCCATGCGGTCGCTGATGGCCTCGTCGTAGAACGCGAGCGCCTGCTCGACCTCGTTGTGCGGGAGCTTGCCCAGCGCCCGCTCGAGTTCGGATAGGAATTCCTGCTTGGTCATCGTTGCGCACCTCGCTTTACAAAGTCATAGATCGACATGATGTCCGCCTGCTCGGATAGGAACTCGGCGATGCGCTCCTCGCCGGTCGGCGTGAGCCGGTAGTACTTTCGCAGCCGCCCGTTGTGCTCCACGGAGTAGGCGGTCAGGCACTCGGCCTTCTCGAGGCGCTTGAGCAGCGGGTAGAGCGTGGACTCGGTGAGGCCCAGGATGTCGGGTACGTCCTTGACGATCTGGTAGCCGTAGGAGTCCCGTCCTTTGAGCGACGCGAGCACGCATATCTCGAGGAAGCCGCGCTTCATCTGAGCATCCATGATACCTCCCTCCAACCGATACTATACGGCGCATAGTATAAGGCGTCAACTACCTCAAATGGGGGACAGGCACTTTTTGAGGTCTTGGGGCGCGGTGCTGCAAGGACGACTTGTCGTACCGCCGCACCCTCCTGCGACGAGATCGTTGCGGGATCGCCGCCGGCTCAGAAAAGGGACTGTCCCTAATCTGAGGCGGCAGAACACAGCGGAGGCCGCACCCGGCTCCCTTGGGGGATGCCGAGCGCGGCCTCGCTCTGCGCAGCTGCTAGGCGTCAACGGGGTTAAGATTTTCTTTAGACGAGGAAAGGGCGGAGTATCATTGCAGGTGGGTTTTCGCTGGGAGCGTATATTACGTGAACAGCAGAAAGGCGCCGCAAGGACGCCCCTCTGCCTTCTATTAAATGCTGCTAGCAGATGCCGGCATGCTATGTAGCCGCTACTGAACGGGAACCTTCAGATCTCCGACGGTGATGCTGGCGATATCGTCGACATCACGAATCTGGTCGAAGAACCAGGTCTTCTGCACCACGGTCTTGCCGTCCTGCTGCCAAGAGGTGTAGCCGCTGCCAAGCTCTTGCGTGGTGCCATCGGTAAAGGTGACGGTGAAGTTGCCATGGCCTACGCGTTTTTCGGCATCTGTTTCAAGGCCCGTGGGTCCCGATGCTCCGTCCGTGGCATCAACCGTATAGGTGATGGTGGCGCCAAGCGGGGAGACGGCGAGTTCATCCACGACGGCGCTGTTGCCGTTGATGGTGAACGTCTGGCCCGCAGGCAGGTCGACGGAGAGGTCCTCGTAGTCGATCTTGAAGGACATGTTCCAGTCGCCGGTAGCGATTGCCTGCGAAGGCAGGTCGCGCCCATCTTCTCCAACGCGGGTAAATCCAATTTCGGTAGCGTTGAAGTGCAGCGTCTCGCCAACGAGGGAGACATCGGATCCCCCGATTCTCGTCATCTCGACAATTTGAAGAGAGTTGTCAGCGGGGTCGGCATCAAAGGTGTAGCGCGTGCCTCCGCTCGCATCAACGCCAAGGCGCAGTGCGGTTAGCGCGTTGATGCTTCCACCACCATCGAGGACGAGGTTATACACGCCGTTCTGGTTCATGGTGAGCTCGTCGAACGCCGTTCCGTCGTCCTTCTCGATGGTGTAGACCACCGCGTAGGCGTTGCGCATGCCTATGATGGCGTCGGCCGTGATGGTGATGCCGTTGCTTGTGCAGCTGGCGCCTATGGGCCGGCCAATCTGGTCGATAAGCTCGGTCTGCGCGGGGCCGGTGCCAAAGACGGCGGCGAGGGAGTCCGCCGCGCGCGCGAGCGTGCCCGTGGCATAGGCGGGGCCCCCGCCGATCGTAAGCAGGGCGGCGATGCCGAGCGCCGCTGCGATGCGGCGGGCGCCGTTGCGACGGGCCCTCGGGCGGCACGCACGCCGCGTCGCGTCGCGCGCGCCGTCGGCGCTGTGCAGCTCCAGGATCTTGCTCGCTGCGGATTCGCGCTGGACGGCTGCTTCTGCGGTGTCGCTTGCCGCTTCGGCGAGTCGTGCCGCCATGCGCGCTTTCTGCTCGTCCGAGAAGGAGAGCTGGTCGAGGTCGGATCGATAGGAAGTGGGATCAAAGGTCGAGCTCATGTCGAACTCCTTCCAGGGCGGGGCGAAGCTTGGACCGACCGCGGCTGAGTCGCGTGGCCACGGCCGATTCGGATGCATGGACGATGGCGGCGATCTGCTTGATGGAATAGCCCTCGTAGTAGTGGAGGTAGATGGCCTCGCGGTATTCCAGGGGCAGCGCCATGACGCGCTCAAGGACGCTTTCCGATCGGGCCTCGAGCTCGTACTCGGTGGCCCGCGTCGGTGCTACGGGCTCGGCGATGTCGTCGAGCGCGACGGTCGCGCGTCCCGACTGGCGCCTGATGAGGTCCTTCGCGGCGTTGATGGTGACGCGGATGATCCAGGCGCGCTCGTGCTCCGCCGATTCGAAGCGCTCCGCACGGTTGAGGGCTTTAAGAAGGACTTCTTGGCAGATGTCTTCGGCATCTTGCGTGCTGTGCAGGTAGGTGTAGCTCACGCGCAGGATCGTGTCGGCGTATGTCTCGACGAGCCGATTCGCCTCCGCCTCTATCGAAGTGCGCGCCGTGCCTCGTAACGCGTCGTGCGACGGGGCGCCCCCGCCGCCTGCCCGGCGCGCCGCCGATGCATTCCAAGCTTCCATGTCCTCACCTCGCTTTCTTGAGTGGTTTCGGTACGCGAGGGACCGGTTTGCGATATCTCCCTCTGCTAACAATACGTGAGCGCGGTGAATAGTTGGCATAGTCGGTTGAGCGACATGCATCGCGATGATCCCTGCAGGCGTGGAGGGAGGAGCGGATGAGGGGGTTCCGCAACCGTCTTGCGCTGCCGGCGTGCTTGTCGGCGGGCGCTTGAGCGCGGTATCGTCGCATGAGCGCCCCCCGTGCGCGAGCCTCCTTAGTGCAGCGTGGCAAGAGCGGTGACGCTCGCCGACCGTGGGCATGGGTCCCGCTGGGCGCCTGTTGCTCCGGACGCCGCCTTCCTTGGGCGTTCCCGCGCTCGGTTTCATTTCGCATAGCCGGGCCGCATGAAAGAGCGTTTGATGATGCGGAGCCGGCGTCTGCTGAGTGCGAGGAGACGGGTTTTCCCTTGACGTGCGGTCAAGTCGAGGCACCGAAGCGGCGATGGGGCGCCTTCGCGGGGTTCTCGGGGAGTTGGTAGGGTATTCTTTATAGCTCTGACCCCCGAAGTGAGTGGATTTTTTCCTTCGGGGCAAGTAGACCTATAACATACGGTAGATTCGCCTGCCGTTTGACCAGTTGGGCACTGTGCCGCGGTGCAGCATACTTTTGGATTGTCGTCTAATCCACTCACTTCGGGGGTCAGAGCCTCATTCGCGTCGTCTCGCCCTGTGCAGCTGAAGATTCTAGCTTGAAAAGCGCTTGCTCCCGATCTAGGGCCCGCGCGCTTACCGAACCGTTGCTATAGGTTAATGCGCCCTATGCTAGATTCGTCTGAACATCAACTCGGCGACGGATTCGGGCGCCGCGAGTATAAGACGAGGTATACGCATGGCGCGCCTAACCACCACCGCGAACCGCAAGCAGGCACCCTTTCTTCTCGTGGGGTGCGTCTTCCTGTTCGTCGGGTTCGCCGCGCTGGTCTACAGCCGCTTCGCCACGAGCGTGGGCGCGGCGGCGCTGTACAACCGCGCTTCGGTCGGAGTCGGCTTTCTGCTGTTCGGCATATCGATGGCCGTCTTCACTCCCTGCCTCTACCTGCAGACGATCCACAAGAAGCATGTCGACCAGCGGGCGCTTGCACGCGAGGTGCGCGGTATCGCGTTGGGTTTCTTCTGCTACGTGCTGCCGTTTCTCTTCGGCATGGGGGCGCTTTCATCGGCGGACAGCACCGGAGCTTTCGGCATCGTGCTCACTGTCGTGTTCCTGGCGACTCCGTTTATCTATCGCCGCCATCGCAAGAAGGATCCCATCAGCTACAACCATACCGGCGCCGCGGCGATCGTGCTCTTCTGCGGCGTGATGGCGGGTATCGCGATGGTCGGGGGCGCGTTCTCCTGTAGCGAGATGCTCGACGACCTCAACGGGGGATGGCGGCAGGAACGCTTCGCTTTCTACGAGGCCGAGATCAACCGTCCGCGCGGCCGCGGGGTGGCGCTGTCGCCCACCACGTTCGAGGTCTCGCTCTACAAGGACGGCGAGTCTGTCAGGACCGGGCACGTGGACGCCCGCCTCAGCGTCAACGCCGATGAATGGCCCGAGGTCGCCCTCGTGCTCGACGAGCCGATGGCCGAGGTGCGCTGGTATCCCACGACGCGCACCCTCGTGGGCGCGCGCGATGTGGACGGCCCGCTTGCTGCGGGCGATCCGATCGAGTAGGGGCAGGCCATGCTTTTCGATATGCGGAATCCCACGAGCGCAACGCATGCGCCCCGTGCGCGCCGTCGCGCTCGCCGAGCTGCGGCCGGCAACCTCTACAGTCCAGGTGGCTGCGGGTGCGCCCTGCTCATGGCGCCGGTCATGGCGTTGAGCGTCGGCATCGCCCTGATGCTGATGGGCATGGCCGTCCTGGCGGTCGTCGCGCTCGTCGTCGCCATCGTGTTGACGGCGCGCGAGCTGCGTCGAGCGAGCGATGGTTCGCCCGCTCGCACCGGGATGATCGCACTCATCTTCGCGCTGTACCTGCTGAGCGTTCCGTATCTCGTATTCTTCGCGTGGTTCTGGTTCGTCGACTAGGGGATGGAGGGTCCCGTGATCCGTTTTTGCATCGCGCATATGGACGAAAGCGTTCGCCAAGGCATCGTTGCGGCGCGTTATACGGAGATGGAGCTGGAAGGCATTCGCTGCCAGTTGCGCCGACAGGTTGAGGAGCGCACAAAGGCGACGGCCGGCGTGCTGGCGCTCTTCGCCGCTTTCGACGCGATGCTGCTCATGACGAAGACGGCGCCCTTCGTGCTCGCGGCGATGCTCGTGGTCGAAGGTGTTGCCCTCTATGCCGCTTGGTACCTGCAGGCGGGCCGCCTGAAGAGCCAGTACAACGCGGCGCTTCGCCGTGGGTACCCCCGTCTCGAACGCATGAGGATGTGAGGGCGGGGCGCTTTGGGGAACGTTGCCCGTGCCGGTGGCGCAGCGATGCGGCGTGCACGGCGATGCGGTGCCCCGCACCCGCGAATGATCACGGCGGCTTGAACGTCGCAGCTTGTAGGAGGAGATGACCGCCATGAGCAACCTTCCGACCGCGCCCGCCCGGACGCCGGAGCCCAACCGTATCGACAGCGTGTCGCCGACGGGGGATGGGCGCTCCGCGTACTGGGGCCTGGATGCGCAGGGGACCGTGGCCGCGTACCTCAAGCGGCTGCGCTCGATCAGCATGCGGCTCATCGTCGTGCTCCTTGCCAACCTGGTCGTGATGCTCTGGGCCGTCCGTCTTGAGCGCTATGTGCTCTATCTGGTTGCTCTCGCCCTGACGCTCGTGGCCGCCTTCGTGACCCGCCTGCGCAAGGTAAAGTTGTTCACCGGCCTTTCCGAGGTCGTCTCCCAGGATTGCGACCCTGCCCGCTATCGTGCGGTGCTCGATGTGCTTTCCGCCCGCGACCGCTTCGGCCGCTCCGCGAACACCATCGCCATCGAGCTCGCGTACTGCGACTACCTTGAGCTCGATAGCGCCGGCGCCCTGCACCGCCTCGAGTCCGTCACCTTCAAGCGCAAGGACAACGTCAGGTGGTTCCGGGCCATGCAGATCGAGTTTTTGAGCCGGATCGATGTGGGCGACCTCGAAGGCGCGCGCGATGCGCTGTCGAGGCTCTCGGCGTTCCGGAAGAACTTCAAGGAGGGCTCGCGCAACCGAGCTTCCGCCGACCTGCAGGTTGCCGATTACGCCGCGCTGGTGCGCCCGCCCGTTGAGCGCGACGCCGCCGACGCCGCCCGCATGCGCGAGCGCATGGCCCTGGCCGACTGCCATCAGCAGCGCGCGAACTGGCAGCTCTATCTCGCCGAGTACGAGCTGTTGCACGGGTCGCCCGGGGAGGCGGCGCGCCTGGCGTCCGATGCCTCTCTCGAGCCACTCACGCCGCGGATGGAGCGCCTGCGCGCCGAGGTCCTGTCAGGGCTGGAGGTAGCGCAGGAATCGTGATCAGCTCATATCCCACTATGATGAAGTGATGGGCACTGCACATGGCTATCCCGACATAGACGCCTATGTTGCACGGCGGGAAACGCTGTATCGGAGATACTGCATCGGCAAGTCCCGTGCGGAGGAAGCGCTTGTCTGGATGAAGCTGTTGTCCGACGATTTTGGAAGGGACATTGCCAATCTGGGGTGTTATCTGGCACTTCGAGAAGATGATGCATCCATCTTCCATCGTGCACTCAATACCGCTTCGGTCTGGGGCCAGCTGACGATGGCGAGCGGTGTATGCGACCATAGCCTGTATGCCTGGACTGTCTTGCCTCTGGTCCTCAGCGCTCGCCGCTTTGATGACATCGAGAAGATGCTTCCCATTCAAAACGGTTTGAGTAAAAACGGCCTCGCCTCATCGGTTTGCATTGTGAACCTTGTTATGCTCCTGTTCTATCGGGAGCCAGCTTGGGAAAAACCTGTTCTCGTGTCTGCTAAGAAGGCCCTTCAAAAACGCTGCACGTTGGAGGAAAAGGCGGCGATAGGCTGTCTCCTGGCTCTTGTCGATGGGGATTGGGGTCGCTTTTCGTCTTGCCTGAGTGATGTCAGCGCCGCTAAGCGTAGATCAAGAGAATATGGTGAAAATGCCTTTACGCGACAGGTTTCTTACATGGCAATGGGGCTTTACGCCCTTGCGCACCATGTACGCGGCGATGAAATGCCTATTTCAGACGCTCTTCGAGATGATGCTGTATTCAGACTGATCGATTCCGATTTGGGGGATGGAGCCAAGATTCGTTTTCATGTTTTTGACGATCCACCTGGACTTCTGAACATGATGAAGATGATGGAGCGGCCTGCCATGTTTCTTGCCGATGGTTCAAAACAAGTCTTGGATATCGAACGCTATAGGAATGAGATCGTCGCGCGCTTGGATGGGTAGGGCGGCTTGCTTTCCGTAGATGATGCGATTTTGGCGAAGGCATGCGCGAAGCCATGGGGTATAGTTTTGGTAACCGTGTATGCCAGACTTGAGAAGTCCCATTCGCGAGACGAGCTTCTAATCGCCAACAACGCTAGATGTTGTGTGCCGGTTTGCACGGGGCGACGGCCGCGTGGTGCATCACCGCAGCGTCATCAATAGCCCCAGTCGGCAACCTTCCATGGGGCGTCTTGCGAAGGCCTGGTGAGAATCCATTGCCAGTCTTCGTATCTGTCGTTCGGCGAGAAGCCTTCGTCAGCTGCCCGCCAGTCGGTCGTGAATTCGGATAGCACGACGATAAGGTCCCCTTTGCCTTTTTGCCCATGCTCGAGCATTTCGTCCAGATGCCGGGTTTTGACCTCGCTGTCATAGCGGACTTCATTGAGCGTGCATCCCTCGAATTCCGAGGCGAACTCCGTTTCGATGGCATTGAACGCGGCGAGGATATCGGCTTCGGTATAACGGTCTGTGGATTGCGCGATGCGCTCGACCGATTTCACGTTTTCACCGGAGGCGCCGACGAGCGCCACCAAGATGCCAAGAGCGGCGAAAGCGCCCGCTATCGCGACGAGAGCTGTTTTCCTGTTCAGGCTGTGTTAACCCGCCTATGACATGGAGATCTCCGGGTGGAACGGGTACGGCTGCCGCCAGAGCCCGCGTCAGCCCGTCCGGTATGTCCCCGACCCCATCTGCGCCCGCAGCAGCGAGGCGGCGTCCCCGCCCCGGCGCGCCTCGCGCGCCCAGCAGAACCACGCGAGGTAGTTGGGAAGGCGCCTGGTGGACACGCCCCTGAAGCGGGCGAGGAACGCCTTGAGCGCGGAGTGCAGGGCGTTGACGCGGTTGAGAGGGGCGCGCGGGCCGGAGGAGGCGAACCTCTCGTGGACGCGCGCGGCAAAACGGGTACAAGCGTCACAGGACGACAGGGAGGACGGCAGGACATGGACACGACGCACCGCGACCTCGAGCGGGACATCGATCGCATCGACGCGATGCTGCATGCGGACGAGGCACCGCGCGGGCGGCGGGCCGCGAAGAGCGGCGGCTCCGAGGACGAAAGCGGGCGCAAGGGCGGACGCAGAAGCGGACGCGAGGCCGCCGCGGCGCGCATCGAGGTCATCGACTTGGGCGAGGTCGACGGCCTCGGCATCGAGGACAAGGACGTCCTGCGCACCCTGCGCGAGCTCGCCACGAGCCACTCGACGTTCGCCGAGGCGTACGCGGGGTGCTTCGCCGGCTCCGTCTGCCTGCCCGAGGCCCCGGGCGCCACGCGCAAGCGCGTGCGCTTCGGCTTTTGCCTCGACGCCGCCCGCCTTGCGCTGCTCGACATCGACGGCGCACACTCCGGCACGGCCGAGGGCGCCCTCACCGACGACCTCTCGTCGTACCCGTCGGCCCCGCGCGCCCTCTACGAGCTGCTGCGCCATCTCATCCGCGAGGACTTCCTGCGCCTCGTCGACGTCGAGGGCGAGCTGTCCGACATCGAGGAGCGCATCATCGCCGCGCCGAGCCGCCTGCGCGGCGAGGACGGCCGCATCCTGCGCCGCCGCAGGGAGCTCATGCGCCTGAACGGCGCCTACCAGCAGCTCGACGATCTTGCCAGCACCATCGCGCAGGACGACGACGGGCTGCTCCCCCGCACCGATCGGCGGCTGTTCAATACGCTGTCCCAGCAGGCGCAGCGCCTGTCCGCGAAAGCCCAGTACCTGCGCGAATACTGCGTGCAGCTCATCGAGCTCAAGGACGCGCGGGCCGACGCCCGCCGCGACGCCACGAATCTCTACCTCACCGTTGTGGCGTCCATCTTCGTGCCCATCACCACCATCACGGGGTGGTACGGCATGAACTTCTCGAACATGCCCGAGCTGAGCTGGGAGTACGGGTACGCCACGGTCATCGCGCTGAGCCTCGTCATCATCGCGGCCGAGCTGGCGTTCTTCAAGTGGAAGAAATGGCTGTGAGATAGGCGCGCCCGGGTGGGGCGAGACGAGGACGCATGCGGTGTGCGCCCGGACGGTGCGCGACACCGGACGCCGGTCCTTCCCGTCCAGCGCGCGAGCCCTCATAAATGCGCGGCGCCCGCACGCGCAGCCGCTAGCGGCGCGCGAGGAAGTTCTGGTAGGTGGATCTGAATCAGCCCCGTTTCCGTTGACACGTCGAGTTCCGTTTCGGCATGATGTGCCAAACGGGGAACGGAGGCAGATATGGGACACCCATCCCCCAAGTACACCGCCGAGTTCAAGCAGCGGGCGGTGGAGCTTTACCGCGAGCGCGGGTGCACATACGCGGAGCTCGCCCGCGAGCCGGGTTGCGACGCGGGCAGCATATCGGACTGGGCCAAGAGGGCGGACGCCGCGGGCGCGGCACCCGACCGGAACTCCTTCCAGATGGCCGAGGAGCTGCGCAGGCCGAGGCGCGAGAACGACCGCCTGAGGACCGAGAACGAGATACTCTTAAAAGCCGGCGCCTTCTTCGCCAGCCGTCAGCTGTAGGCGCGGCCGCGAAGAGGGCTAAGTTCGCGTTCATATCGGCCAACGAGGGCTCCTGGAGGGTTTCGGACATGTGCTCGGCGCTCGGGGTCACCCGACAGGGCTACTACGCGTGGAGGCGCAGGCCGCCCAGCGCGCGCGACGAGCGCGTGCGCCTCGGGACCGACGGCGAGGCGCGGTACGTCAACGGCGCCGCCTGCCTGCGCCGCCACGCCGCCGAGATCGGCGGCGGCCCGTCGATGGGCACCATGGAGGCCGAGCAGCAGCACATGTACAAGGTGCGCATGGGCTCGTTCCCGTGCGCGTGGTCGCCCGCCGGCGCCGACGCGATGGCGCGGCTGCGCAGCTGGCTCGGGTCGGGGTTCGCGCTGCCGGCCCGCACCCGCGAGTCGGCGGAGTCCCCGCGGCGCCGGGAGCGGCGGGCGCGTAAAATCCGAGGGGAAGGGCTGGGAGTACCCGCTCGCCGCCTCCCTCGTGGGCTTCAGGGCCGACGTCCGCTACGAGGCCGCCGGCGCCCCGCTGGGGTGGTGACCAACAACAGCTTTATGCCGACTGCGTGGCGTGACTTGGGTCACTTGGGTCACTTGGGTGATGTATCATGCTGTAAAGCGACAATGTCGCGACAGGAAAACGACGCTGTCGCATTGGAGGTTGCGCATGAATGCAGAGGAGCTAAGAGGTCATCTTTCTGCCGGTGAAGGATTGATGGTCGAATTCAAGCGTTGCGGTTCGGGGCCACAAAACGACCTGTACGAGACCGTCTGTTCGTTTGCGAATCGCCAAGGCGGCAACATCTTTATGGGCGTTGACGACGACGGTGCCGTTGTCGGCATTCCATCCGGCGCTGTTCGCAATATGCAGCGGATGGTTGTAAATGCGGTGAGCAACCCAAAGCTGTTTCCCATTCCTCCGGTTATTGAAACTGAATCTATTGAGATCGATGGGGCATGGGTGATTAGGGTCTGGGTGCCCGTCGGGCCAGCCGTCTATAGTTTCAAGGGCGTGATATATGACAGAATCGCCGACGCGGACGTCAGGGCTACGGGCATTGAGCAGGTTACGATGCTGTACCTTCGCAAACAGAACGAGTATTCCGAGCGACGTGTGTTCAAATATGTCGGAATCGATGATTTTGACCCAGCGACCATTCATCGTGCCCGTTCGCTTGCCGTAGCAAGAACGCTCGGCCATCCGTGGGGTTACATGGACGATGAGGAGCTGTTGAGGAGCGCCAAGCTATATCGAAAAGACCGCGGGACGGGAGATGAGGGCTACACCCTTGCGTCCGTTTTGCTGTTTGGCAAAGAAGAGTGCATTTCGGATGTGTGCCCGGCATACAAGACTGATGCAGTCGCAAGGATCGAGAACGAAGATCGGTATGACGATAGGATGACGTTCACGGGCAATCTCATCGACTCGTACGATGGGCTTATTCGCTTTGCGAAAAAATACATGCAAGATCGGTTTGTTCTTATAGATGGGCAGCGAATCAGTGCTCGTGACATCATGGTTCGAGAGATCGTTGCGAACTTACTGATTCATCGTGAGTACATCAGTCCCTTTCCAGCTAAGCTCGTGATCACCCGCTCGCAGCTTGTTACGGAAAATGCAAGCAGAGCTATGTTCGAGGGCAGGCTAACGTTGTCAGATTTCAACCCCGTTTCAAAAAACCCGAGCATAGCGGGGGTCTTTAAGGAAATTGGATACGCCGAGGAGCTCGGAAGTGGGTTCCGTAACATACAGCGGTGTTCATTGGCGTACAGCGGCAGATCGGCGATTCTTGAGGATGGAGACGTTTTCAAAGCCTCCGTGCCCCTCACGCCCATTGCGGCCGCTCGAGGTGGAGAGGGTGCCTCCGAGGCCGCAAGGGTGCTGTGCGAGCGGGACGGCTTCATAAGCTCGTCGACGCTTTCGGAATATCTGGGTGTTACGACGAGGACAGCGCAGCGTCACATCCGCCGCCTGCTGGATGATGGGTTGATTAGCGAGGACCCGGTTCACGCTCGGAGTTATATTATGAAATAGCGCGGCAATGTCGCGACAGGAATGCGACGCTGTCGCATTGAGGATTGCGATGGCATCTCGCCGGGCTTATAACCCGGAGGTCGTAGGTTCAAATCCTGCCCCCGCGACCAAGAACTTGCAGCTCGTCGGCTTAGCCGGCGAGCTTCTTTCTTTTCGGGTACTACGCGTGTGCTATCCGGGTGCTACTGGTTTGCTACAACTCTAGTCGATTACGGCGTCGGTTCCGTCGAGCTGGAACCGATGCCGGCTTAATCAAATAGCTGGGTGGGGGCGACGCCCGCACGGGTCTCTCCAATATGGGTATCCGTTGATTCTGCAAACGCATCATGCGGGAATTTATAGCATGATTCAGGGAGCCATCTGATGGGTTGTCATGATTGTCGCCAAAGGCGCCGCCGCGCTCGCGGCCCGATTTCGCTGGAGGTCTCGAGGGGCTCGGGACTGCCCGTGACTGATGTGGCTCATGGCGAATGTTGCGCGGGTTGCTATCGCCGTTGAATCTGGCGGGCTCTCTGCGATGGTTCTATAGAGGGGCCACGTTGACTCATCGTCGAAGGTGGCGTCATTGATCAGCGCGTTTCCATCTCGGTAAAACGGATTAAACATTACCGGGATGGTATAGCCGGGTGCATCGATGGCGAGCTTTGAGCTAAGGGTAGAGCGTTCGGATTTGATGAAGCCGCTTTTGACGAGCAGGTTGTTTTCGGCAGCTTCGGATCGCATCGTCATCATAGTCCCGCCGGGTCGGAGCGATATCGATGGCAGGTTGCGGAGTAACACCCAGTCCTGAAGGGGTTCGAGGTAGCGCGCAGAGATGCGCATTTGCCAAAATCTGAGGGCAAATTCGGGGGGGGGTGCTATAGTCAAGTCTATCTGTGACCAAAACGTTCTCGAATGGACATATCGTGTGCAAACGTACTGCTAACCGTACCCGCGCCGCACGTTTCGCAACCTCGCAGCGCCGTGCGCGCCGCCCGCTCATCATCGCGCTCCTCATGGGGGCGCTCGCCTTGACCTCTGTGCCCGCCGCACTCGCCGCGACGCAGGGCCCGGGCGGCCAGGCCCCGGCAGACGAGAACCTCGTAACGGGGGGGGTCAAGTCGCCCACCAGGCCCCGGCAGACGAGAACCTCGTGACGGGGATCAAATCGCCCAAGAACGCGACCATCAACCTGTTTGACTACTGGATCATCGCGGAGGACACCCCGGACGACAATGATCCGAGCAACTGGCGGGATGTCGGGATCAACCAAGGGCACGAGTTGCGCTTCAGCGACGCGGGCAGGTATGAGGGACCCACATCGAACTCCATCAACGCATGGACGGGCACGAGCGGCAAGCCCTACTTCGACATCGTCCAGCCGACCCTCGGGCCGGATGGCTACCCCGTGCTCAAGGCTGGGAACCTCTACCAGTCCAAGGGTGGGCTCACAACAGAGGAACATTCCCTCGCGTATCTCTTCAACGATGCGTCCGTGCCCGGCAAGCGAACCCATCGTGACGTCAAGGGCCTCGCGCAGTACATCAACGGCTATTACACGTATGACTGCACCAAGAACTTCGCCATCTACAACGCGGAGCAGAACAAGTTCGACCTCTACAAGCAGCCGGGCGTGAAGGCCAACACGGGCTCCAAGACGCTCGGCCAGTTCTTCCCCTTTGCCAGCGAGAATGAGGTGTTTGAGAGGGATGCCAGCGGTGCCCTGGTTCCCAAGGACATTGACGCGAAGAATCCGCTGATGAACCACTATTTCGGACTCGACCTCACTGCCGATTTCACCCAGCCCGCGAGCGGCATGGTGGCGGGTAAGGACATGAAGTTCGAGTTCTCGGGCGATGACGACGTGTGGGTTTTCATCGACGGCGTGCTCGTGGGCGATTTGGGCGGCGTCCATGGAGCCGCGTCGCTCTCCATCAACTTCAAGACCGGCGAGGTCAAACTCGGCGACGCGCGCAAGAATCCCAATACGACCTGGGGCGGCAAGGAGACCACGCTGCGCGCGTGCTTCGAGGAGGCCCTCGGCAAGGAAAAGGCCGCCGCGTACTTCAAGGAGGACACGAACGCCTTCCTGCCCGGCAGCTACCACACGCTCAAGTTCTTCTACCTCGAGCGCGGCAACACCGATTCCAACATGAAGCTCATGTTCAACCTGCAGCGCGTGGCGCAGAGCAGCATCCGCAAGGACGACCAATACGGCGCCCCCGTGCCGGGTGCCCAGTTCGCGCTTTACGCCGCGGAGCGCATTGGCGAGGGCGAGAGCGTGCAGTACACCCAGAAGGAGGATAGGCCCATCTGGCAGGGCGCCACGAACGCGGCGGGCAACATCAACATCATGACGCCCGACGGAAAGCGTCCCTATGACTTCGCCGAGGCGCATAACAAAAATGGCCAGGATTACTACATATTGAAGGAGCTCTCCGCGCCCGAGGGCTATCGCACGAGCCCCGAGGCGTGGTTGCGCTACATGCCGAGTCACGGCGACGGCCAAGACGGCTTCTTGGTGTGCGAGAACCGGTGGGACTCCGGCGTGTACGCGCGCCCCAATCAGGTGACCGTGGTGAATGAAGAGAACGTCGTCACGGACGTTCAAGGGACTAGGCATAAGGTTTCAGACGAGAATACCCTGCTTGCCGTGGTGCTCAAGCGCCATCCGGGCAAGAAGGATTGGCATCCCGTCGGCGGAGAGCACGGCGCTTGGAAGGTCTCGGACGCGGGAATGACGAGTGTCGCGCAGCTCAACGGGCTCATGCGTGAGGGCTATACGCACGTCTTCTCCAAGAACGATGAGCAGTGGAGCGTCGACTTGGGCGACCTGCCGGGCGACCCCACCGACTACCCCTTCATGACGGCGATGCAGAACGATGCGGATTACTCCATCGGCTACTACTTGGTGGATATGGATCGCACCGCTCTGGAAAAGCTCATCGCGAGCGGGCACGATCCCATCACGAAGGACAACGCGCATTTTCTGGATTCGACGGGCGCGAAGGGCAACTTCAAGCGAGAGAGCTACGCGACCCTGCATGTGACCGACACGATTAACGGTCTTGCCGTGCAGAAGCTCGACGATGCGGGCAATCCCATCAACGGCGTTACCTTCCAGCTTTTCCGCGCTGATCAGATGGAAATGGTCGGCGAGGGGGCGGATGCCAAGCTGGTGCCTAAGGCCAACGAGCTTCCGTACATGGAGCGCACGACGAAGAACATGGTCGGCGTCCCCTCGATCGACCTCGATGGCACGGCGTATTTCGAGCGCATCGTCAAGCACGATACGCCGCTTGCGGATACGTATTACGTCGTCGAGAAAGAAGTGCCCAAGGGGTATGCGGGCGCCGTCGACCCCATCCGCGTGATCGTGGACGCTGACGGCGTGCATGCCGATGCCGGCGTGGCCGACGATGACGTCACGGTTTCCGTCGGCATCGGCTCGCTCATCGATTCGATGAACCACTACGGCAGCAACGACGGTGTCGAGGTGACGCTCCACGATGTGGTGGCGCAGCTTCGCGTCGGTACGGTGAATGACAGCGAGACGCCCGGGTTCTATAGGATCGGCGGTTGGGAAAAACCCGCGCCTGAGGCCGAGCAGCAAGATCTGTACTTGCGCTATTCCGACGAGAGCGCCACGCACGAATACGTCTGGAATAATAAGCATAAGCCCAAGAGCGGCACGCGATTCACGACCGATGAGGGTTTTATCCGCGCTGCGGTCAAGCAGGACGCCGAGTCGTGCGATCAAAATCACGGTATCGGCACCTGGGATGACTTGGGGACCAAGGACATCACCAATCTCTTCACCGGCTCGACTGTGATCCACGTGACGAACCATCGCGTCGCCTCGCTCGAGGTGGAAAAGCAGGTCGTGATCCCCGAGGGGCTCACCGGCCCCGTCGATTGGAAGGACAAGAACTTCACGTTTGTCTTCGAGTTCAAGGACAAGGATGGCAAGCCGCTCGCCGGGGAATTTGACGCACGCGTGTTCGGCGCCGACGGCGTGCAGCGCGGCGACGACTTCAAGATCGCGAGCCGCGGCACCCATACGCTCAAGCACGGTGAGGTCATGCGCGTGTACGGCTTGCCGGATGGAGCGACCTATACGGTGAGCGAGCCCGTGGAGCAGATGCCCGAGGGCTTTACCCAGACGCTGCCGCTCGATGGGACGGGCAAACCCACAACCGCTGCCGGTGCGATCGAACTGGGGAAGACGTCCCATGCGCTGTTCCAGAACACCTACACGCCCACGCCCGCCGTGCTCGACCCGGCGACGTGGCAGATCAGGAAGGACTTCGTCGACGCCCAGGGTAAGCCCGCATGGGGTCTCAATTTCAACCGGAAGCCGGCGTTCACCTTCGTGCTGGACACCGACCCGGGCACGCCGATGCCTGATGGCGCGACTCTCAATGAGAACAACCGTCTCCAGTCGACCATCGTGATCGATCGCGGGGATGCGCAGGCGGGGTACGCCCAGAGCTTCGGCACCATCCATTACGAGCATCCGGGCACCTACCTGTATGCGCTTGCCGAGAAGACGCCGGATGCCGCCGACCGCATCCCTGGCGTGTCGTATTCCGACGCCGCGTATCGCGTGGTGGTGACCGTCTCTGATGATAAGGCGGGCAAACTCGTCGCAGACGTTCGGCTGCGCAAGCTCGCTGACGATGCCGGCGTTCCACAAGGCGATAACGAAGCCGGGGTACCCGTTAAGCCTCAGAACGGCGTTCACACCGCGTTCTTTAAGAACGTTTTCGCCCTGAATGAGGTTCAGATCGGCCCGTTGGCGACGAAGGTCCTCAATGGACGTGGTTTCGCCATCGACGGCTCGGGCGCGGGCGAGTTCACGTTCCGCATGCGGCCCGCCGGTGCCCATGCGGCTGACGCTCCCATGCCCGAGGGCACTGCGGGCGATGGTGCATCTCGATACATCGAGGTGCACAACAAGGGCTCGATGCTCTCCTTCGGACAGCCTACGTTCAGGTTTAAGCATTTAAACGGTGCTGATAAGCGGACCGGCCGCTTCGACTACGAGCTGTTCGAGGTCATCCCCGATGATGCCGTCAACGCCGATGGGGTGAGATGGGATGCCGCGACGGCCGATCAGAAACTTGCCGGCGGCTTTGCCAAGCAGGGCATGACATATGACTCGACGCGCTTCGTCGCGCGGGTGAACCTCACGCTCCAGGATTCCCCGCTCAAGCGCACTGGTGGCACGGAGGCACTCGTTGCGACGATTACCTACTACCAGGTCACGGGGCTGGACGAGCAGGGCGTTTGGACGGGTTCTGACGACCATCTGACTCCGGTTGAGTCTACGCCCGGCGGTGCCGACCGCGTTGAGTTCCATAACACGTATCGTGCCGCTGCCTCAACGGCGGGCATCAGACTCACCAAGACGCTTGAGGGCCGCGATATGAAGGACGGGGAGTTCTCGTTCACGATCGAGGGCGCCGATGAGGGGTCTCGCAAGCTGCTGGCTGAGACGGACAAGAGCTTCAGCGCTCCTGCGGCGATGAGCGGCGAGAAGGCCGTTATGGACGGCAAGCTCCAGCTTAAGTTTGACCAGTCGCATGCGGGCCTCACGTATACGTACTACATCAAGGAGGTCACGCCCCTGTGGGGTGGTGAGCAGATACCCGGCCTCGTTGGCGGTTGGGACAATTCGATTTACCGTCTTGAATACCGCGTGATCGACAACCTCCATGGCACGCTCAAGGTCGTTCCAAGGCTCTATCGTACGTACGATCGCTCGGGTGCCATCGTCAACATTCCTCTCGACCTGGGCACGCACACTGATTCCAGCGGCGTGATCACGCTTGATTTCGTGAACCGTTACAGCGCGAGCACGACCTTCGCTGGCATCGAGGTCGCCAAGACCATGTATGGCAAGGACTTGGAGGCGAAGCGGTTCGGCTTCACCTTGCAGCCGCTTGACGATCCGTCCTCGCAGAAGATGCTCGACCGCGGCCTTCCCGTCGACGAGGAGCAGCTTGAGCGCACCTTCGCCGCCGGCGCTGCGGACGAGGGCACGCCCTTCACGATGGACAAGCTCGCGGGGCTGAAGTTCACCCAGGCGGATGCGGGAAAGATATATTCGTACGCTCTCGTCGAGAACGTCGATCCTGCGTGGGATGCCGACGGCGACCCGTCTAACGGCGTTCAGGACCATGGCGTGACCTTCGATCGCTCGCGGTTCGTCGTCGCGATTGCGCCCCAGGACAAGGGCGACGGCACGATGAAGACGGTGACCACGGTCACGCGCACACATGGTGCCCTGACGGGGGAGGAGCTCGCCGAGTCCGAGCTGATCGGCACGTGGGATAGCGATAACCCCGCCGAGGGCCAGGCCGCAAAGCCGCAGGTGCCCTTTGTTAACACGTACAAGGCGACGCCCGGTGCCTTTGCGTTCGACCGCTTTACCAAGCATCTCGACGGTCGCGATTGGACCGCTGTGGATTCCTTCGAGTTCATCTGCGAGCAGGTCTCCTTCAGCGCTGGTGGGCATGACTACAAGCCGGACGATGAGGGCTTCGTCTCTGTGCCGCTTGATGTGGCGCCGGTGAACGCTCAATCTCCTGCAGACGAAAACGGCTTCAAGTTGTTTGGGATCTCGACGCGGCCTGGTGCTCCGTACGAGAAGAGCGGCTGGTATGACTACCGTCTCTTTGAGAAGGTCCCCGATGACGCTCGAAACACGGCGGGCGTCCTGTACGTCAACGCGACGCCCGAGCAGAAGGCGGCCGGCGGCTTCGTCAAGGACGGCGTCGTGTACAGCAATCGCGAGGTCCGCTTCACGGTGTCTGCCTTCGACATCGGCGTGGGCGACGTCTTTGTGATCGGACCCATCTTGCAGGATGGGCCGCAGGAGGATGGCGCGTACTTCACCAACAAGGTGCGCCGGGCGGATACGGCCCTCATGGCCAAGAAGGTGCTAGAGGGACGCCCGAATCCGCTCGCCGAGGGTGAGTTCTCCTTTGTGCTCGCACCGGTCGACGGCGGTCAGCCGCTCGTCTCGAGCAATGACGCCGAGGGCAACGTGAGGTTCTCGGACTTGACGTTCGACGAGCCGGGCGTGTACCGGTACACCTTGCGAGAGGTCCACGAGGCCCCGCAGGCGAACGGTGTGACGTTCGACGATGCGGTCTACGATGTGGCGGTGAACGTCTCTGAGGCCGCGGGCGGTGAGCTCGTTCCTGAGGTGTCGGTGTTCAAGGACGGCAAGCCGGTTGAGGGCGTCCCCGTGTTCACGAATCGCTACGAGTCCACGGTCGACTACTCCGCGCTGGGCGGCCTCAAGATCACCAAGGTCCTCAACGGCCGCGATATGGCAGACGGTCAGTTCGCCTTCACCGTGAAGGCGACAGGCGACGACGCCGAGGCGATTGCCGCCGCTGCGAGCAAGCTCGGTTTTGCCGAGGGGCAGACGGAGCGCGTCTTTTTGTCCCACACCGCGAAGGATGGGGCAGTCGACACCATCGATATTCTCGCCGGACTTCCCGATGGGCTCGTGTTCACCCAGGCTGACGCGGGGAAGGTCTTCGCCTACGAGGTGCGTGAGAGCAGGGGCGGCGAAGCCGGATACGTCAACGACCAGACGGTCTATGACGTCTCGATCGCCGTCGTGGATGACGGTGCGGGCACGCTGACGGTCACCACGACCGTGACGGGTGGCGCCGAGGGCGAGAAGACCTACGTGTATACGAGCGGCCAGAAGCCCGAGGAGGTCGAGCCCGTGGTGCTGCCCTTCGTGAACAGCTACGCGGCTCAGGGCGACGTCTCGATCGCGACGAGCAAGGTGCTCCACGGACGCCCGCTCGAGGCAGGGGAGTTCTCCTTTGAGCTGAGGACGGGCGACGGCGCGGCTGGCAGCAGCGAGTCCATCGCGCGTGCTGAAAACGCTACCGACGGAACCGTGGACTTCGGCAAGATCGAGTTCACGCTCGACACGCTGGCCGAGGCCGTCGATAAGGGGTACGCCACGCGCGACGCCCGGGGCATCTGGCATGTGCGCTACACCGCCGTCGAGATCGTTGACGGTCTGCCCGACGGCGTCTCCGCGACCGTTCCGAGCCTGAGCTTTGAGGTGAGTGTCAAGGATGAGGGTGACGGCGTGCTCGCGGCGACGGTGCAGGGGCTGGACGGCCGCTCATTTGAGAACACCTACGTCACGAACGGTGGCGAGCCTGTGTCAATCGCGCTTGCGGGCCGCAAGGTGCTGACTTACGCCGAGGGCCTGGCGCCTGCGGACATCACCGGCAAGTTCACCTTCACGGTGACGGGTGAGGACGGCGCGCCGATGCCCGAGCGCACCGAGGTCACCAATGCCAAGGACGGCTCGGTCGACTTCGGCATGATCAAGTTCACTCTCGACGACTTCAACCGCAAATGGGCTACGGAGCATCCCGAGGACACCGGCTTGGAGGCGCTTGCCGATGGCGAGGCGCCTGCGCGCAGCGGGAAGCCGCGCACGGTGTCCTTCACCTACACCATCACGGAGTCCGGCGAGGTGCCGGGCGTGACTAACGATCAGAACGCATCGCGCACGGTGACCTTCACCGTGACGGACGACGGCTCGGGCGCCCTCACCGTGACGCGTGATCCCGCCGAGGGCGCGAGCTTCACCTTCACCAATGTTTATACGGTGGACGAGCTCTCCTCGAGCGTGACTGACCAGATTGCGATTTCCAAGGACCTCACGGGCAAGCCGCTTGCGCAGGACGCCTTCACCTTCGTGCTCACCGAGCTCGTCGATGACGGAGCGGGCGCGGGCTTGCAGGTCCTGACCGCGACGAACGGCGCGGACGGCAAGATCGCTTTCCCGGCGCTCACCTATACGGAGCCGGGCGTTCACACGTACCGCCTTGCCGAGGTCGTCGATGAGAACGTTGGCGGCATCGAGTTCGATAAGGCTGTGTATACGGTGCGCACGACGGTCGTCGACAACGGCGACGGCACGCTTTCCGCCACGCACGAGGTTTTCGACGAGAGCGGGAGCAAGGTCGATGCGGCGGTGTTCGCGAACGCCTACGATCCCGTGGGCGTCACCGTGCCGCTTACGGCATTCAAGATGCTGACCGGTCGCATGCTAGAGGATGGTGAATTCTCCTTCGAGCTGGTGGATGCGGACGGTACGGTCCTGCAGACGGTCTCGAACGACGAGCGCGGCAACGTCGCATTCACACCCCTGCGTTATACGGCTGAGGACCTGGCGGATGCCGCTTGGGTCGATCAGGACGGGGTCATCTCGCGTGCGCGCGAGTTTGCATACGCCGTGCGCGAGGTCGTTCCCGCGGATGCCGTGAACGCGGATGGCGTGCGCTGGTCCGATGCCACGGAGCAGCAGCGTGCGACGGGCGGTTTTGTCAAGGACGACGTCGTGTATGACGGCAGGGCGTTCACGGTGACCGTGGCGCTCTCCGACGACGGCGGCGGTGCCCTGAGAGCCACTGCCTCGTGGAGCGAGCCGCCCGTGTTCCGGAACGTCTATGACAGGCCCGAGGAACCCGGCGATCCGGGTTCGCCCCACGTACCTAGCGGTCCGGTCGGCGGCGGGAAGCTGCCCTCGACGGGCGATACCTCCCTCGTGCTGACGGTCGGCGTCGCGATCGCGGGAGTCGCTGTTGCGGGCCTGGGAATCTGGCTGGCGCGTCGTAAGCGGTAGCTCAGAGACAGCTGGTCCATCTTGCGCGAGAACGCGCATCTATATGACGGCGAGGCGCCCTTGGGGATTTCCAAGGGCGCCTTTTCAATGCCGCTTGGACGGCTGAATGGCGGTACGCACCCGACTCGTCATGACACGGTGGCACCGGGGGAGAAGCGTATACATTGATTAAGCGCAACCGCGGTGTGGGCAATGAGAAGATCAGAGAGAGCCCATGGAACCGCTATCGCGCGTGAGCGATGACCGCATCGCGCAGCCAAGCGGCGCAGCCCTTGACGACTTCGTCATAATATGAGGTGAATCGTTCGTCCGCCACATACATCTCGGCCAACCCCTTATGTGCCTCCGGCGAGTAGAAGCTCCAGGTGTAGTCGAGCCATTCCTTGTGAAGGGCGCACAGGCGCGCACCTGCTGGTCCTGTTAGATCGGTGCCCGCCCTCACGGCATCTTCGAGTTCTTCATTGATTCTGCGTCCCAGCTCTTGGAAGCGCGCGAATTGGTCCTTGCTCAGGTTGAGCATCTTGCGGTCGGCGCCGTCCGCCGCCGCGTCACCCCTGCGTTCTCCCACCTCCTGCCCGTACGTGCGCTCATTGTCTTCAACGAACTCTCGTTTCATGCTCTCGAATTTTTCCTTGTCGTCCATGTGGGTTCCCTTCTCGATATGGTCGATGTCCGCCGATACGTAGCGGCGGTATCCGTTGGGTCCGCGCGTCGGCGTCAACAGCCCCGCCTCCTCAACCGTCGTGGCTGCTTCCCGAAGTTCGACCTGTTCATCGAGCAGACGAAGGACGTCTGGAAGGACATGCTCGATATCCGCAAGCGCTTCGAGCCGCGCGCCGAGGAGCTCGCCAGGAAGTACGCGCTGG
>OLOZ01000333.1_pt1 | contig 47551 bp, 42 predicted proteins | sample 1673021 | NCBI WGS metagenome assembly OLOZ01 (sample SAMEA3136747, study PRJEB25190) | human gut metagenome | biome: human gut; feature: human-associated habitat; material: faeces | place: Austria | collected 2013 | reverse complement strand
GTCCAAGGGCACGGGTTTCGCCAGAAATTCGAGGACGTCGCCCTCCCACGGGTCCCGCTCGGTGTGGGCTTGCTGCTCGGCCAGAGCGGCCTTCTGGAGCGCATCCCGGAGGATCAGCTCCTCCCCCGCATGGAAGCGGACAACGGCTTCGGCCCACAACTGATCCACGATTTCGGGGGTCAAATCGTCGTGCACCACTTTCGTGCGGCGCTCAAAGCTGCAATCAATGGGCCAATAACGGCGGTTTCCGGTGGCGTCGCGGAGAAAATCGGAGCCGTTGGAGGTTCCGAAAAACACGCAGCGGCGGGGGTACTGCACCGTCCGGCGGCCATATGCGGCCCGGTAGCGATCCTCGGTCTGGCTCAGGAACTGCTTGGCTGCTTCGCTCTCGCTGCGGCTGAAGGCCGTCATCTCGCCCAGCTCGACGATCCAGATGCCCCGCAGGTTCTCGCGGGCCTCCTTGCCGTCGAAGCTGGTGATGCTGTCGTTGAACCATTCCCGGCCCATCCGGCTGAGCAGGAGGCTCTTGCCGATGCCCTGCTTGCCGCTGAGGATGCAGATCTGGTCGAATTTGCAGCCGGGCCGGAAGCAGCGGGCCACGGCGGCCACGAACATCTTCCGCGTCACCGCGCGAGTGTAGCTGCTGTCCTCCGCGCCTAAGTAATCGATGAACAGAGAGTCCAGCCGCTCGGTTCCATCCCACTGCAGCCCGGTCAGGTACTCCCGCACCGGGTCTTTCGCATGGCGGCCGCCGGTCAGGGCCACGGCGTCGGCGGCCTTGTTGACCCCGCTGAAGTGGTAGATGGTCTCCAGATACCAGCGGATGCCCGCGTCGTCCTCGTCGCTCCAGTCCCGCTCCTGCTGCTTGTCGCTCCACGGGAAGGGGCCCTTGCAGCGCAGCCGCTCGGCAAAGGTGTCCACCCAGATGCGGCCCTTGAGCGCCGGGTCGTGTTCGAGGATGAGCCACGCGTTCTGAATCGTGCAGGAGATGGCACCCTTCTGGGTGCGGTCGAGCTTCTCCTGCCACTTGTCAGGGTCCTCGGCTTCGGCGGGGACAGGCTCGAAGCCCTCCATGGCGTGATCCACGGCCTCCTGCCGGAGCAGCGCCGCCGTGGGGCCGTCGGCCTCGGCCAGCGCCCGCATCTGCTGCCAGCTGGGCAGGGAAGCGGTGGGCGTGCCGGGGGCGGCGTCTGCGTCCTGCTCGCCGAAGCGGTGGATGCGGACAAGGTCCCATGCGTTGAGCAGTTTGCCGCCCGCTGGGTCGGTGGCGTGATGGCTGTAAAGGAAATGATCGTTGTCGTAGAGGACTGCCCCAGCCGTGGTGCTGCCCGCAGTGTAGGTCAGGCGTCCGGATCCCGCGCTCACATACACGCCGGGCAGGAACTTCTCGATGGCTTCCGGGATGTCGTAGGTTCGGCAGAAGGCCCCCACCACGCCGGGTTTGGCGGTGGGGTCGGCCTGTTTGCCGCCGGGCAGGGAGACCCGCTCGGAGGGGCAGCTGGGCCATTGCCGGACGTCGTGCCAGTCGGCGTAGTACCAGAGCAGCTCGTCCACACTGAGGCGGTTGCCGTCCTCGGTGGCCTCGCAGACCCAGTCGCTGTCGGCGCTCCGGCTGGGCCAGTACATCAGCCGCTCGGTCTCGAAGGTGGTGCGGTCGAAGACAGCCATGGTGGGGTCGAGCATCTGAGCCGCCATCCGGGCACAGGGCTGATACTCCTCCGGCTGCATGACCCGGTCGGTGGGGAAGATGGCCCGCAGCCGGGGGTGTTCCGGGTCGTGCTTGCGGGTGGAGTAGACCGCTGCGGTGCCCAGTGCTTCGATGGCGGCCACCCACTTGGTCGTGCTGCCGGGAGCGCAGTTGTCCATGTCCAGCGTGATGAGGCTGCGCCCGGTGCAGCAGCCCCGTGCTCGGCGATTCTCCCGCAGGGTTCCGCCCACGAAGCCGCCCACGTCCTTCCGTTTGTCCTGTTCGGCCTTGGGCAGGGCCCTGTACTCGGCGTGAGTCTCGGTGCCGCAGTTGTTCTGCATGGCATTCAAAAGGTCGCCGGTGAAATCCTCCCACGTAAGGGAGCAACTGTCCCACTGCGTTGCCCAGCGGCTTCCGCCCACGCTGATCGTAATTGGTGTAGCGTTCATTCATTTCCCTCCTTCAGCGGGCCGTACCGGAGCCGCCGCAGATTCCACTTGTTTTTGGCCCCCACCTGCGTGTGATCCCGCTCGCCGACTCTGCCGCACCGGGTGCAGACCACCGACCAGCCTCCGTCGCTGGCGTACTTGCTTTTGCGGTAGCGGGTCAATCCGACGGCCCCGTGGGGGTGTTTCTCTGCATCGTAGGGCACCGCTCCGCAGAGACAAGCGAAGGTACTTGAATTGTCGGGCGGATATGTCGTTTTCTTCATCACCATCAATCCTTCGTAAAGAAATCACCGTACCAGCCCGCGGCGTTCAGGGGGAGCCCTTTGGCCCAAGGCGGCACCTTGCTCATGATGCGGACGACCTGCTGTAGGTCGCCCTCCGGGGAGCCGTATTTCGGCACCTCAATGACCACTTCGTCGTGGACGTGAAAGACTACCTCGTAGCCTTCGCGGCGGAGGTTGTCCAGCGCAAAGGCCAAACAGTCCCGGCCCACGGCCTGTGTCAGATTCTCGGTCAGCTTGCCGCCGTAGGTCTCGGACTCCCGCCACTGGCCGCTGTCCCATTCCTTATAGGTAATGCGGTCGTCCTCGGTGGCGCCGGGGTCGGCGTAGAAGAGCTTCCGCCCGCTGGGCAGCTCCATGGTCAGGAAGGGGAAGGGGCACGCAGGGTCCATCTCTTTGCGGAAGACGACGCCCTCCCGCGGCATGGTGGTCTTGCCGGTGCGGATGGTGTGAACCGCGGCGTTCTGCATCTTCCGCCAGAGCTTGCAGATCTTCGGGTTCTGGCCCCGCCAGCGGTCCACGATGTCCTGCAGCCCGGCGTCGTCCAGCCCCAGTTGGTCGCCGCCCATCCGCTTCATGGCCCCTACGCCGCCCTGATACCCCAGAGCCAGCGTCGCGACCTTGCCGCGCTGCCGGTACTTGTAGTTGGGGTTGCCTTTGACGATGCTCTCGAAGGGCACCCCGAAGATGCGGGCTGCGGTGGCCTCGTAGATCTTTCCGGTGGTGCGGAAGACGTCCAGCACCCATTCCTCCCCGGCCAGCCATGCAATCAGCCGGGCCTCGATGGCGGAGAAGTCGGCATCCACGAAGGTGCGCGGCCCGCCGGGCACCAGCGCGGTGCGGATGAGCTGGCTCAAGGTGTCGCTGACGTTGCCGGTCAGCAGCTCGATGCTCTCCGCGTCCCCCTGCTTGACAAGCTCCCGCCACTGATCTTGGTGGTCGAGGTAGGTGCGGGGCAGGTTCTGGACTTGGATCAGCCGCCCGGCCCAGCGGCCGGTGCGGGAGGCGCCATAGAACTGCAGGGTTCCTCGTACCCGGCGGTCTGTGCTGGCACAGGCCGCGATGGTCTCATACTTGGAATTGCTGGTTTTGCCCAGTTGCTGCCGGAGTTCCAGCACCCGGCGGACGTCCGGGGGTAAGTCCCCCGCCAGCGCCTTGCTGACGTCCTCTTTGGTCAGCCCCTGCATGTGGACGCCCCGGTTGTGGAGCCAGCCCAGAAGTTGCACCCGGCTGCCGGGATTTTCAAGCCCGGTCAGGGCTTTGCACTCGTCGGTCTGCTGCGCGGTGATCTGGGCCGAACAGAGGAGCGCTCCGTTCACAAGGTCCATGTCCACGGCCACCCCGCGGGCGTTCATGGCCACGTCATCCCGCCACTGCTGCTGGATCTCCTCCGGCACCGGCCAGTGGGCAAGGCGGCGGTCATTGGCCCGTTCGGCGATGACGTCCATGCCGTTGTACCTTTTAAATAGAGCCCATTTTTCGGGGTCGTGCCGGGGCAGGTTGCGGGTGCGCCCGCCGTTGGCCTTGGTGGGCTTGCAGGGAGAGCAGAAGTACCGGATCAGCGCCTTGCCCTCCTTCATCTTGAGGGCATCCTCCGGCTGCTGCAGCGCGGCCCCCAGCGCGCCCAGTTGGGCGGGCAGTCCGCAGTAGAGGGCGTGGATCATGCTGCACTCCCACTGCTGAAGCCAGTCGATGCGCTCTGACCAGCTCAGCCCCAGATACTCCGACAGGCACCACCACTCGAAGGCCGCATTGTGGGCCCGCTTGATGTAGCTGGCATCAAACAGCCACGGGTAATTCTCCCGCAGACGGCGCTTGGGCTCAGATATGAAGGTCAGGTCCAACACAAGAGGCGTTTCGGCGGTTTCCGAAATGCACCCCAACAGCAGAATCTCAAACGCCGGGTCCTGCGCGTATCGGTACGCGCCTACCTCGGTGATATCCAGCGGGGAATAGGTCTCAATATCCACCGTGACGATCTTCTTCACGGGAAACCTCCTTTCAAAAAGACCGGCAGCCCTTTGCGGGGGCCGCCGGTGGATGGTGGTCAGCTGAGGAGGTCGTCGTCCTCTTCGGTCAGCTCCTCGAAGCCGTCGAGGTTGTTGCCGCCGCTCAGGCGCTCACCGTCGCGGACCTTCTGGATAACTTCCAGCCCTGCACCGATGCCCTTGCTGCCGCTGGCGCTGTAGGCGAAGAAGCCGATCTTGACGTTGGCGTAGCAGCCGCTGTAGACTTCCTCCTGATCCAACACGTCGTTGCAGTGCTGGTCAATGATGCGGGGGCGGCGCTTCTCGCTGGACTTGGCGTTGATGAACTTGCAGTCCGCGAAGTTCTCGTCGTCCTTCTCCTCGTCGCCGTCGCGCAGGGGACTCTTGAGCTTTACAGGCAGCTTGCCGCCCCACTTGGCGAGGGCCTTGGGATCCTTCTTGACCGCTTCGATCGCGGCCTTGATCTTGGCAAGGACTGCGGCGTCGCTCTTCTTGATGAGCAAGCAGCAGCTGTACTTGGGGTCGCCAGTGCCGTTGACCTGCTTCGGCTCCCAGATGTTGGCGTAGGACAAGCGGCAAGGGATGATAATTTCATTTGTGTTCATAGATTATTCCTCCGTGGGCTTGAAGCCCTCTAATGGGTTGTAGGCGGGCCGGGGGTCGCTGTCCTGTGCCAGCTTGGGGGCACCCGGCGCTTTGGTGATAAAGGCCGACATGGTTTCGGCGAATTTCTTCTTGCCGATCATCTTCTCGGCCACGGTCAGGGAAATGGGGGTGCGGGTGTACAGCATGGCCTCGTTGGTGCCGTCCGCTTCCATCTGCTTGAAAGCGGCGTCCTGATCGACCCACTTGCGGGTGCTGCGGCCGGCCACCAGCTTCCAGCCGGGGAGGCTGCGGCCCTCCAGCAGGGCAGTCTGGGCGTAGTCCTCCAAGTCGCGGGCATACTGCGCCAGACCCTGTACCTTCCGGAGCCAGTCGCCCAGCTCTTCATCGGTCAGTGTTGCGGGCTGGGGCAGGGGTTCAAACCCGGCCAGCGGGCCGTACTTGTCCTGCCATGCCCGGCAGTTCGGATAAGCCTTGCAGAAGTGGTCTTTGCAGTGGGGGCCGGGGCAGAACTCGCCCTCACCCTTCCACGCCATCTGGGCGGCGGGGGTCAGTACCTCGCGGGCCCATGTCAGCAGGTCGGCGAGGGAAAGCTCCCACGTCTCCGGCTCCTCTTGGATGCGGGGCTGGACGATGCTCATCCGCACCGTGTCGATCTCCTCGATGCCGTCGAACAGGGCGTAGGCACCGAGGGCGTAGTACATGAGCTGCGGGTTTCGCACCGGGCTGACTGGGACGCCCTTCCCGTACTTGAAATCGACGATGTGTAGGATGCCGTCGCCGATCATCAGGCAGTCACAGGTACCAAAGCCTTCGGGCACCCACCGGCTGACATCCACTTCCTGCTCGATGAAGACACCGGGCTTGTGCGGGAAAAGTGCCCATTGCTCGTGGATGAAGTCGATGTACTGGTTGGCGGCTCTTATTATCTCGCTGGACTTTTCATCCTTGCCCAGCGCACCGCCGGGGATGACTTCCATAAGGGCTTGGCCCTGCTCCCAGTTTTTCAGATTGCGCCGAAGGGCAACCTCGCACACCTCGTGGGCTTTGGTGCCCTCTGCGGCGTACTCGCTCTCCTCGTCCGGCAGGTTCTCGGTGGCGCGGGCGCTGGGCGGGCACGCGATCCACCGGGCGGCGCTGGATGCCCCCAGCAGGGCGTGCTTAACCGGCGGCATCTTCGTCCACCTCGCCGCTCAGGGCCACCAGCTTCTCCCAGACCTCGGTGTAGCGGTCCGGGGGCAGCTTCGTGACCGAGGGAGCGCCGGTGCCTTTGATGATCTGCTGCACCTTGTCCCGCTTGCCATGAACGATCAGGCTGCGGGATAGATCGCGGATCTTGTCAAGGCTGACGGGGTCGGGCGTGGGCGCGGGCGTTGAGGGTTCCGGTGCGGCGACCGCCGCCGATGCAGAAGCCGCGGCCTCGTCTGCAGTAGAGTTTGCCGGTGCCTCCGGGCGGGTGATCTCCGGCTGCTGCCGGGCCGTGTCCTGCTTTTCCGGCTGCGGCGCCGGGGTGTCTTGGGGCTGCGAGGTGATGCTCAGCTGCTGCAATGCAGCCAGCAGTTCGGCGGGGGATTCACCGTGAATGGTAAGTTCAAATGTCATGTTGATACGCTCCTTTTATAAAAAGATTCTGTCGAATCTACGCTTTGCAGTTCAGAGCTGTATCTTTGCCGTTGCGATGCTGATTCACCGCATAGCATTGCCTTTGCTATTCCTTCGCCTTGCCTGTCTGTGCTGCTCAGTGCCGTCGCGATGCTGATTCACCGCATAGCATTGCCTTTGCTATACGAAGCAAAGCTGTGCCACTCAATGCCCTTGCCGATCTTTTCCGGGCAATCCCATGCCGCTGCGATGCCAACCACTGCTTTCCCATGCCGTTACGGTGCTCTGCCTCGCCATGCCGCTGCATGGCCGTGTTATTCAATGCCTTTGCTGAGCCATGCCACTCAATGCCTTTGCTAGGCCTCACAAAGCCGCCCCTTGCCCTTGCAGAGCCAAGCTCAGCTCTTCCATTGCTAAACTTAGCGCGTCGTTGCCTTGCCTTTGCGATCAGGCGAGAAGTTCATAGGTGAAGCGGCCCTTGCCGCTGTTGCGCCATTGACCGAGGCCGCGAAGTCTGCCGTATTCCAGCCATTCCATGACCGCCGCTTCGTGGGAGTCGTCCATGCAGAGAACCTCAAATTGGCAGCTGCTCCCGGCGGGGATCTCTTCGCTGTTGGCAAGGCTGACCCGCTCGCCCTGCGCCGTCTGTGCGCGGAGAGGGCGTTGGCACTCCGCCATCGGCCCGCTGAGCTGCAGCGGAATCTGGCGGGGGCTGACAAAAATCAGGCCGTCGATGATCTTCTTGTAGGCTGTCAGCTTGCCGCTCTCGTTGACCGCCCGCTTCTTGCCGGTCTCGGTCTTGCCGCCGATACGGGCCAGCATTCCGCAGCTATCCTTGAAGAAGCCTTTGATCTGGTAATCGTACAGGATGGGCTTGCCGTCGGCACTGCGGGGAAAGATGGTCATCGCCTTGTCGGCGGTGGCGTCTGCGCCGATGGCCGCAATCTCGTCCTCGATGGTGGCCGCGTCCGGCGATTTGCTGGCGATGTAGTCGCGGGCGACATTCTGATTGCTGGGCCACGTGCCCAGCAACGGCTCGGTAAAGGTGAGCCGGACTTTGATGCTTTTCATTGCAATTCGCTCCTTTTTATGTTTTCGATGTAGAAATCGTACTTGTGCTGTGTCCCGGCGAGTGTCCGGTAAACTGCGCAGTAGAAGCTGTCAATGGTCAGGTGCAGGGCCTTTGCGCATTGCGGCCCCGTGCCGCTGGCAAGGACTTCTTCGGTCTTGCCGTCATACACGGTGTACCAGCGCATCAGGCGTCCCGCCGGTTCTGCTCCCGGTAAGCGGTGCAGTCTACCTTGCCGTAGCTCTGGCGGCTGTACCGCTGGTTGTCTTTGTGCAGTCCATACAGGGACATCGCAAGCCCGGCGGCCAAGACAAAGACAATGGTGGGTGCCGCCTGTGCGGCTTCTGCGGGGGCCCAGCCGCCCCAGTGAGTGAGGGCGTGAACCATGATGGTGCAAGCGCCCTGCGCCACGCTGACGGCTACCCTGACCGCTCCGATGATGGCCAGCAAGGCAACGCTGCCAGTGAGAATGATTTGCTTTCTCATGCTGTCTCCTCCTCGTTCATATCTGGGAAAAAGTATGCACCGATCTCGTCCCGCCGGATGCCCACCACCGCGCACACGGCGGTGATCTCGCTGGTCAGCCATGGGGCGACGCCCCGCATCCGGCGGCTGAAGGTCGGGTTCGTGATCCCGGCTTCCTGCGCGACTTCCTCGTCGAACATCCCGCATTCGCGGAACCGGGCCCGCAGCCGCCAGAAGGGGATCTGGGTGAAGCTGCCGCGTTGTAAGATCATGGAGGTCACTCCTTTGCGTCAATCAGTTTCTGAAGCGCCGCCCGGAAGCGGGTCTCGGCCCCGGCGGGGTTGCGCTTCTGGTGCAGCACCATGCTGACATATTGCGGGGTGACTCCTGCGGCACTGGCGAGGTCGCTGCGGCGAATGCTGTTGTCTCTCATCTGCGCCCAGATCTCCGCTTGCCACGATAAGTTCATGTATATGTACTCCTTTCTTGCGGAAAAGTGTTTACAAAAATAAACGGATATGGTATACTCAACTTGCTAGGATGAGGCTTGAGTCTATTTTTGTGAACCGCTGCGCTCAGTATAGTTCACTTGAGTAGACTTTTCAAGCCCTAAAAGTGCATTTCTGTAAACTTCGACGATTTGCACAAAGTCTACGGGGGTAAACTATGTTTTATGACAAGTATCGCCAGCTCTGTGATTCAGTAGGAAAAAGCCCGTCGGCGGTTGCGGTGGAAATCGGGATCAGCAAGGGAACGGTGTCCACATGGAAAAACCTCGGCCGGACGCCGCAGACAGCCCAACTGCGGAAAATCGCGGATTATTTCAGCGTATCCTTGGACTATCTGCTGGATGAAACGGACGACCCCTATGACTGGGATACCGACCCGGAGGCACGGCAGGATCGTGCTTACGGCCCTCGGTGGGATCAGTTGATGGAGCAACACCATGGGGATACCTCTGCCGCGTGGAAAGCCTTGCAAGCCATCGACGAAGATCAAGCGAACGAAGCCCGGATGGCGTGGCGCGAAAACCGGGAGAAAGAATTGGCGCAAAAGAAAAAAGCCCCCGCAGCTGAAAACTGCGAGAGCGAAAAGCCGGACTGGAGCAAAATGCCGGGCGCTACACCCTTCAATCCGTTGCAGGTAGCGCCGCTGCTCGGAACGGTCCGGGCCGGGTACCCGATGTATGCGGAAGAGAACATCGAGGGCTATCTGCCCATCCGTCAGACCGATGGGGCAAAGTACTTCTGGTTGAACATCCGGGGCGACAGCATGAATGCTGCCGGTATGGACGACGGCGACCAGATTCTTGTCCGGGAGCAGCCCGAAGTGGAGAACGGTCAGTTGGCCGTGGTGCTCGTCAACGGGGATGAAGCGACGGTGAAATACTTCCGCCGGGAAGGGGATTTAGTCATCCTGACCCCGAAGAGCTTCAACCCTGTCCATCAGCCGCAGATCTATGACCTGAAAAAGGTCCCTGTCCGTGTGCAGGGGCTTGTGGTGGAATGCCGGAAGGTCTTTCACTGAGCCTGACTACCAAGCATACAAAGACTACCGAAATTCCATAGAACCCCTCGCGTGAAGAATATAAGGATGTTCCCGCGCGTGTATATTCTTCTTTTCTTCTATTTAGGGTCAGGATAAGAGATTGAGTATGTTCTGTATGTTTTGCCCCGAAAACCCGCATGAAACCTCACTTTTTCTTGACTACAAGCGTTGCGCAGGTTTGTATGCCTGAAAAAGCAAAACGCCCCCGGTGCTGGAACACCGAGAGCGTCTCAAGACCGGCTTGCCCGAAGGCGTTACCGACCAATACAGGATTAGGACCCCTGTAGGGTTATTGTAACATCTCCGGCCGGGCTTGTCAAAGTATATCTGGAGGTGTATTATGGGAAGACGGACAAACACGGCGGTCTGGATCGAAAAGGCCCAGCGCTGGCAGATCAAGGTGCAAAAGAATGGGGAGCGGAAAGCGTTCTGCTCTGCAAAACCCGGCCGGACAGGCCAGCGGGAAGCGAACCGGAAAGCGGACGCTTGGCTGGACGATGGCGTGGTCAACACCCGTGTGCTGGTAAACAATGCCTATATCCAGTGGATCGAGGGGCTGCGGCTGACCACCGATCAGTCCAACTGGGGGCCGGTGGAGAGCCGCTGGCGGAACCATGTGCAGCCGGTGATCGGACGGAGAAGGGTAGAAGACCTGTCGGAGCAGCAATTGCAGACCGTGGTGAACAGGGCCTACGCTGCCGGGCTGAGCAAGAAGTCCTTGATGAACCTCTGTGCAGACCTTCGTGCCTTCTGCAAATGGATGCGGCTGGGGAAGATGTCGTCGTTGCAGCCGGAATCACTGCACGTCCCCAAAGGGGCAAGGTCGCAGGAGAAGGAAATCCTTCAGCCGGACGCCCTGCGGACGTTGTTTTCGACCAACACGACCCTGTATCGAGGGGTATGGGTGAACGACCCTTACATCAATGCTTACCGCTTCTCGGCGGTCACAGGGCTGCGTCCCGGTGAGCTGATCGGCTTGCGCTGGCAGGACGTCCGTGGAGATTCGGTCTGCATTCGCCGGGCCGTGAACATCCACGGAGAAATCACGCAGGGCAAGAACCAGAATGCGGTGCGGGCCTTTGCGTTGACACAGGTCGCAGCGGATGTGCTGGCTGACCAGCGCGAGCTACACCTTCCGGGAGAGAGCGTGTTTGGTATCCAGTCTGAGAGTACCTACCGCCATTGCTGGAAGCGCTACTGCGAGGCAAACGAGATCAAGTATATACCGCCCTACAACCTGCGGCATACCTTTGTCTCGATGGCAAAGACTCTGCCGGAGGGCGTGGTGAAGTCGCTGGTCGGGCACTCCAAGCAGATGGACACCTTCGGGGTGTACGCCCATCTGATCCAAGGCGATGATGTGCGCACCGCGGCCATGCTGGACGGCGTGCTGGATAGGGTTCTGGGGGAGGATTAGTACCCACTTTAGTCACCCACTTTTATTTTTAACGCCCGATTATGGGGAATCACAGGAGATGGCTGAATCTCTGAAAAGAGCGATAACTCGTAAACTATGATATATAAAAATAACGAATTAACGATATTTTCCGGGTTCGACTCCCATCGCCTCCACCATCCGCAGCGCGGACGAACCCTCGAAAGAAAACGAGTGATCGTTTCCTTTCGGGGGCTTTCTTTTTGGCAAAAATGTTCCAAGAGAAATATTTGTGATCCAATATGAGAAAAATCGGAGAGGTACGATGCTGATTTATACGGCGGCAACGCTTCTGTCCTGCCTTTTGACATGGCACAGACAAAAAAGACTACAGGCTCAGATGGTGCAGGAAACAGCACTTCAGGCGTTTTTTCAAAACATGATCTGCGCATTGCCGCTGCTGATCGTGAGTGCGGCCCGCTGGGGTGTCGGCACAGACTTTTATTATACATACCTGCCGGAGTTCCGGGAGCTGCAATGGATCCGAGGCGGCGGGGGAGAGGCGCTGCGGGATGAACTGTTTGGCCCGCTCCTGCCATGGCTGAGCCAGTGGGGGCTGCCCGGAACTACGCAGGAAGCGGCGGAATTTTTCCGCGTCGTTCTGGATAACAGCGAGGCGGGGTATCGCGCCTTGATGGAACTGGGCGTTTGGCTGAATGGAAACTTCCGCGTGGTGATCGTTCTCACTTCGACTCTCGTGGCGGGCTGCGTGTTCTATGCGATTTTTACCCAAAGCAGCAGCCCGGTGCTGGCAGTTTACCTTTATGTGGCGACCAGCAATTATTTTTTGAGCCTGAACATCATCCGGCAGTACGTTGCAATTGGCATTGGTCTGGTCGCCGTCCGCTTCATCCGGGAACGGCGGCTGCTTCCGTTTCTGATTTGCGTGGCGGCGGCAATGTTTTTTCACACAACGGCGGTGCTGCTTTTGCCGTGCTATTTTCTCTGCCGCATCGAGGTCAAGCCTCGCTGTGCGTTTGCGGCGGTGGGGGTGACATTGGTGCTCTCCGGTCCGCTGGGAGCGCTGGCTGCGTGGCTCATGCCGCGCGTCGGGCTGGCTTACTATGCCCGCTATCTCGGTTCGGCATGGTCAAAGGACGGATTTGAATGGATGTTCTTTGCCATCAATCTGTGCGTGCTGCTTTTCTGCGGTCATTACTGGGCCAAAGCCAAGGTGGAGAACCCGTATTACGTGATCTGGTATAATATGACACTCCTCGGAACTTTGGCGCTGGCTTTTTCCGGAGTGCTGCCGCTGATGAAGCGGGTCAATTACTATTACGCGGCACCGCAGTTTCTGCTTCTGCCGGAAGCATTGCGGGCAGAAGAGGACTCCAAACGCCGCAAATTGATGACGGCGGCGCTGGCGGTCGCTTTTGCGTTGGAAACACTGGTGGCTGTGGGAATCTATAATAAAAATGGTGTGCTTCCTTATTGTGTGCTGGAACGCTGATTCGGGCTTGATAGGAAGCCCAAAGCATGATATAATCTAAAATAGTACTGTTATGAGGCTAGAAGTGCGGACTGATTGGGGAGAACATAAAGGAATGCAGAAAATTAAAATACTGGTGGCGATGCACAAGGCGTATTCACTGCCGGGAGAAAATATTTATGCTCCCATTCAGGTGGGCGGGGTCCGGATCCCCGGAATGGAAAATGCTCTGCGTGACGATACCGGGGAGAATATTTCCGCAAAGAACAAGTACTATTGCGAGATGACGGCGCTCTATTGGGCGTGGAAAAATCTGGACGCGGACTGCATTGGGCTGGTCCACTACCGGCGCTACTTTGCCGGAAAGCGGTTCGCGCTCCGCAAGGAAAGCCGGATCGCGAACCGTTCCCAGATCGAAGAGGCACTGGAAAAGGCGCCGGTGATCCTGCCGCAAAAGCGAAATTACTGGATCGAGACGACCTATTCGCAGTATGCCCATGCGCACCATAAAAAAGATATGGATCTTGTACGGTCGATTCTGGAAGAGCGTTACCCGGAGTATGTCCGCGCGTTCGACGATGTGATGGAGCGGACGGCAGGGCACCGGTTCAATATGTTCATTATGCGCCGGGATCTGCTGGATCACTACTGTACATGGCTCTTTGATGTTCTGGATCGTGCGGAGCGGCAGATCAACCTGTCGGAGTACGATGAATACAACAAGCGCGTCTTCGGTTTTCTTTCGGAGCGGCTGCTGGATGTGTGGGTCGAGACGAATCATATTTCCTATACCGAAATGCCGGTGGTGTTCATGGAAAGCCAGCATTGGCTGAAAAAGGGCATGGCATTTATTGAGCGCAAGTTTCGGAAAAACTGGACGTAAAAGTAAAAATGACAAAACCAATGGACGAAATAAAAGATCGTGTCGCGGCAGTGGTCGTGACCTATAATCGCGCAGAGATGCTGCGGCAATGTCTGATGTCTCTGCAAAAGCAGACGATGCCCTGTGATATTCTGGTCGTGGACAACGCCAGCACGGACGACACCCAAGCCCTTGTGCAGCGTGCGGCGCAACACGATGCGTCGATCTTCTACCGGAACACGGGCGAGAACCTCGGCGGCGCCGGCGGCTTCAATTTTGGGATGCGCTGGGCGGTAGAAGCGGGCTATGCCTTCGTCTGGGTCATGGACGACGACTGCTTCCCGGAACCGGTGGCTTTGGAGAAGCTTCTGGATGCAGACCGTCTTTTGCAGGGCGAGTATGGCTGGCTGAGCAGTGTGGCGCTTTGGACGGACGGCAGGGAATGCCGCATGAACCGCCCCAAGATCAAGAAGAACTTCTATGACCGCATCGAGCTGCTGCGGGATGGCATTCTGCTGGCGGAACAGGCGACATTTGTCTCGCTGTTCCTGAAAGCGGAAACGATCCGCGCAGTGGGTCTGCCCGTCAAAGAGTTCTTTATCTGGGGTGATGATATCGAATATACCCGGCGCATCACGATACGGGAGAAAATGCCGTGCTATGTGGTGGGCCAGAGCCGCGTCATCCATGCTATGAAAAACAACAGCGGAAGCAATCTGGCGGTGGATTCCGTGGAGCGTCTGGGCCGCTATAAACTGGCTTTCCGCAACGAAGCCTATATTTACCGCCGCGAGGGGGCAAAGGGCATTGCCTATTACGTTGCCAAGCGCGGGCGGGATTTTTTATGGGTGCTGACCCGCGCAAAAGATCACCGACTGAAACGGCTTGGCGTGCTCCTGTGCGGCGTGGGGAAAGGACTTGCGTTTTACCCGAAAGAAGAATGGATTAGCTAAAATTGCTTGAACTGGAAAATGCTTATGAGAGAAACGGAAGAAGAAATTGATTTTGTCATTACATGGGTGGATGGAAATGATCCGACATGGCAGACAGAACGTGCTCGATACCGTGCAGAGGATCGCGAAACAGAGCTTGCAGCATGGAATGATGCACCTAGCCGTTATCGAGATTGGGACTTGTTGCGCTTTTGGTTTCGTGGAGTGGAAAAATTTGCTCCATGGGTGCGGAAGGTACATTTCGTCACCTGCGGTCAGATTCCGGATTGGCTTGACACCTCAAATCCCAAGTTATCGGTTGTAAATCATAAAGATTTTATTCCGAAAGAATATCTTCCGACATTTAGTTCTCATACGATTGAGTTAAATTTACACCGCATTAAAGACTTGGCAGAGCATTTTGTTTATTTCAATGATGATATGTACTTGACTAAGCCTGTCGAACCGAAAGATTTTTTTATACATGGACTGCCCTGTGATACAGCGGTTCTTCTCCCAGTTACGATGGAACAAAACGGAATTAGGGCAGAAATCAATGATCTTTATGCAATCAATCGGAATTTTGAGAAAAGGCGAGTGATTCGTCAAAAGCCTAGGAACTGGTTTTCGCCAAAGTACAGCCGGTTACTTTTGCGGACATTTTGTATGATGCCATTTCGCTTGTTTTCTGGATTCTATATAACTCACCTGCCCAATTCTTATTGTAAGACAACATTTGAAAAGGTTTGGCAAAAGGAAACGAAGATCCTAGAACAAACCTGCCGACATCGCTTTCGTACAAGTACAGATGTAAATCAGTGGCTAATGGAGTACTGGCAGTTATGCGAAAATCGGTTTTATCCTCGTTCACAAAATGTAGGAAGGCTGTATGAGGGTGAAACGCAGTTGAAAGAAGTTCCGACTGTGGTGCGCCAGAAAAAATATAAGATGATCTGCATCAATGACTCCAATGATCTTACGGATTTTGAGCAAACAAAAAAATCGATTGCGGAGGCCTTTGCAGAAATCCTAGCTGAGAAATGTTCATATGAACGGTGAATAATAGGGGAAGATCAAGAGGATGGAAAATAAGTATATTTGGTTGTTTGGCGAAAGCGGTGGCAAAACGGCAAATAACAATTCGTACTGGATGTGGCGCTTTATCAGTGAGCACCATGATGAGGTGGAAGCCCTTTTTGTCGTAGAAAAAAATGAAAGAACAAAGGAAGTGCATCGGCAGCTTCCGCAGCAGTTGAAACAACGATGGATATGGAGGAATTCGTTCCGGCATATTCAAATTTTTAGCTGTGCCGATATGCTTTTCGTTTCGCAAAGTTTTGTGGATGTGCGGCCGGATGAGATTTGCGGGAAGAGTTATAAGCCTTTGACGACGCAGCCGCTGGTGTATTTGCAGCATGGAACATTAGCTATCAAGCAACTATCATACAATAACTACTATTCGAATAACTGCTTGTTTCGATTTTTAATCTATAATCCCAATATTAAGGAGAAATTGCAGGAAATCAATGGGTTCAGGGAGTATCAGATATATAACGCAATGTATCATCCGCGGTATATGGAATTGATTCGACGCTATAAGAACCGCGTCCCTCATACGGGAAAACGTATCCTATGGTTTATTACATGGCGTGAGTATCTTGGCGATAATTTGGAGTCTAAGCGCTTTTTCTATGATATTAAAAAGGTAGCAACCAATGAAAGGCTCCAAACATATCTGGAAAAAACGGGTGGAGAATTGAGGATTTGTCTGCATGCGCTTACAAATCAGGCAGATATCGAGGAAATCAAGCGCCATGTGGCAGGGGGGCCCTTCGTTAAGATCATTGATCCATCGCAGGTCGATGTAATGACGGAACTTGCAGAAGCGGATGTTTTGGTGACAGATTATTCTTCAGTTGGATTTGACTTTACGACAATGGAAAAACCGGTAATTTTGTATCAGCCAGACCGGGAAGCATATCTTTCAAAACGAAACCTGTATTGTACCGAGGAGGAATTACAGAAGGCGAGTATCTGCAAGCGCCGAGAGTTGATTCAGGCGTTGACATCCGAAAATTACAGTGTGAATCCCTTCTTCCGCAAGAGAATGCCAGAAAAATTTGACTTCGATTGGATCGAGAACGGGGGACATATCGAGAGGATTTTTCAATATTTTTGGGAAAAGCAATCGAACAACATCGCATTTTTAGGATATGATTTTACAGGGACGGGCGGCACAGTATCGGCTACGATAGCGCTTGCAGAGGGACTTCTTGAAGAAGGTTATTTGGTACGGGCATACACGCTTAAACGTATGAAGAACTGGGAGTTCCCGGCGGGTTTGGCGCTGCAACCGATGCTTGATAATTACCAGAAGCATCTTACGGACAAAGTTAGAGGAAAACTGTTTTTTTGGAAAGGACACTATCGATTCTTAAAATGCGATCCTGCTGAGAAGGCGCTTCGACCCTATTCGGGACTGGCAATGACAAGATTGATGAGAAGTATTCACGCTAGAACAGTAGTGTCGACACGTGAGAGCTTACATTTTTTCTTACAAGAAGCTTCTTCGCCAATGATCAAGAAAAAGGTTTATTTCTTCCATACGTCGTCAGAAGCAGTGAATCAATTGTTCCCCGGTGCGATTCGGAAATTAGATCAGCTTCAGTTGGAAAATGTGATTTTTGTGACAAAGAAAAATCAGGAGGCGCTAAAGAAAAAGCTTGGATTAGAACATTACCAGCGTAGTGCAGTAATTGGAAATGCGCTGGATTCCAGTCGGATGATTAAGAAAAATCAGATCGAAGCATGCGCTGTGAAGGAGTGCTACACAGGAGTATCATTGTTGCGGATATCGAAAGAGCGTAAACCCGCACTGGATCGAATGATTGAATTTGCGGAGTATCTTAAGGAGCATTCGATTGAAAATATCCGTCTCCGCATTTATGGAGACGGTGATTATCTGGATACATTCCAAGAGCAGGTTTTGAATAAAGAACTGGAGGACATCATCTGTATTTGCGGGCAGACGAGTCGGATACAGGAAGTCTACACTGAGGCGGACTTCAGTGTAGACTTTGCAGAGGTCCAATCGTTTGGAATGATGTATATTGAAAGTATCCTAAACGGTAAAATGATTTTCTGTTACGATAACGAAGGTGCGCGGGATGTGCTGTCAGAAATTCCGAAAAGTTTCATAAGTTCGTATGAGGATTTAGTGCAGAAAATTTATGCACTGCCGCAAATGACGAAACAGGAATTACAGGAAAACTGGCAGAAAATCTATGATCGCTATTCACAGAAAACGGTCACAGCAAAGTTTTGTGGCTTTTTGGACTTATGATGAATAATTCAATGGTTAAATACGGGATAATAAAATAATGGAAAAATTTTTAAAGTACCGCTTTATGTTTGAAGAATTGGTCAAACGAGACTTCAAACAAAAATATAAGCGTACCGTGCTGGGCATGGCGTGGAGCGTCCTCTCGCCGTTGCTGCAATTGCTGGTCATGCGCATTGTGTTTACTCGTTTCTTCGGTAACCATGTGGAGCACTATACCACGTACCTGTTTTGCGGTAGCCTTGTGTTCAGTTATTTTCGCGAATCTACCAATGGCGGCATGAACAGCCTGATGAGCAATGCACGCATCTTCAGCAAGATCAATGTGCCAAAGTACATGTTCCTGCTGTCCAAGAATGTTTCTGCTCTCATCAATTTTGGGTTAACGCTGTGTGTGTTCTTCGTATTTGCCTTTGTGGACGGCGTGACCTTTGGCCCGCATTTTCTGGCATTGATCTATCCAATCCTGTGCCTGATCACATTTAATATCGGCATGGGTCTGGTGTTGAGTGCCATGTTCGTGTTTTTCCGGGATACCAGTTATCTATATGATGTTTTCACGATGCTGCTGAACTACATGTCCGCAATCTTCTATACGGTAGACCGCTATTCTCCGGCAATGCAGCGTTTGTTTCTTTGCAACCCAATTTATTGCTATATCAAGTACTTTCGTGTTATTGTTTTGGATGGGAATATTCCGTCGCTCGGTTTCCATCTGCTGTGCGCTTTCTATGCGCTGGCAGCCGTGGGTGTTGGTGCGTTAATCTACAAAAAGAACAACCACAAGTTCCTGTATTATGTGTAAGGAGGGGTACCATGTCGATCATTGAAGCAAAAGGGGTATCCATCCGTTACATGACGGGCGATTTCAAGGACATTGGCCTGAAGGAGTATGTGGTGCGCCGCTTGTCGGGCAAGTACCATGTAAACGAATTCTGGGCCGACAAAAACGTGTCCTTTGCTCTGGAAAAGGGGGATATGCTGGGCATCATCGGCTCCAACGGCGCTGGCAAGAGCACGCTGCTCAAGGCCGTTTCCGGCATTATGGTGCCCACGGAGGGCCACATGGAGATCAACGGCAGCGTGGCTGCGCTGCTGGAACTGGCCAGTGGTTTTGATGGCGAGCTGACTGTCCGCGAAAACACCTACCTGCGCGGCGCGCTGCTGGGTTATACCCGCAGATTCATGGACGAAAAATATGATGAGATCATCGAATTTGCGGAGTTGCAGAATTTTCAGGACCGCCCGTTCAAACAGCTGTCCAGCGGCATGAAGAGCCGCTTGGCCTTCTCCATTGCCTGTCTGGTCAACCCGGACATCCTGATTCTGGACGAGGTGCTGAGCGTGGGCGATGGCGCATTCCGCAAGAAGAGCGGGGATAAAATGAAGTCCATCCTGAAAAGCGGCGTGACGGGCATTCTGGTGTCCCACTCGGTGCCGCAGGTGCGGGAGCTGTGCAACAAGATCCTGTGGCTGGACCACGGCAAGCAGATCGCCTTTACCGACGAAGTGGAGCTGTACTGCGATGCCTATGAGGAATTTCTGAATACCAAAAAGCTACCTAAGAATGAGCAGGAGGTGCAGAAATTGGCAGCGGATTTCAAGATTCGCACCGAGGCGTCCCGCAAGGAAAAGCTCGCAAAATCGCTGGCGAACGCACAAAAGGAAGCCAAACGCACCGAGATGACGGATGATGTGGTAGCAGCAGCCGTCAACATCCTGCGAGAGTACCGCCCGGAGCTTCTGACCGAGCCGACAGCCGAAAAAGAAGGATTCTAAAACATTTGCCGTCTGTGTGTTTTCACACGGACGGTTTTCTTGTATAATAGGGGAAACTTCTATTTCAGGAGCCAAAGGAGGCCACTCTATGCTCAAACAATCGCAGCTCGACCTTTGCGGGCGGGTGGATTTTACGCGGGAGGTGCCGCTGTTGGGGCGGGACGAAGGGTTTTCGTTTGCGTGCGCGGGGTGCGGGGACTGCTGCCGGGGGCGGGAGGACATCGTGCTGTCGGGGTTTGACCTGTGGCGGATCGCGGCGCGGCTGCGTCTGCCGCCCCGGACGGTGGCGCGGGCGTTCTGCAAGGCGTCCATCGGGGCAGTGAGCCATCTGCCCGTGCTGCGGCTGGCCCCGGTGCGGGAGGAGGGAAACAACTGCCCCTTCCTGACCCACAGCCGCTGCGCCATCCATGACGCCGAGCCGCTGGTCTGTGCGCTCTACCCGCTGGCGCAGGAGATCACCAAAGAGGGGAGCGTCAGCTACTTTTTGCAGCCGACCTCCTGCGGCGGGCAGGTCATCTCAGCCAAAGTGGGGGACTATCTGGCCCGGTATGACATCCCGGCGCGGGAGTCCACGGATGTGCGCTGGGCGCAGGTGTGCATGGCGCTGGAAGACCGGGTGGAGGCGCTGGAAGCGGTGTTCGAGCCGGTGTTTATCCGGCGGATGCGGCAGAAACTCTGGCAAGCGCTTTATTATCGGTACGACTTCGCCGCGCCCTTTCTGCCTCAGTTGGAAGAAAATCTGCGCGGATTGGACGCAGAACTGGAAAAACTGTCCGTACTGCAAGGGCGAAGGAACGTTCGTTTTCGTGAATCAATCGAAAAAACTGATAGATAAAATTACTTCCATCGATAACTTGGGCTGTTGCCGGATTGTATTCGGGCAGGAAATGTGCTATACTTCACGAGTGTAAAGCGGAACGGAAAAAACCGCTTGTCAAAACGCTTTCCCGCGGCAGCCTGTGGCCGCGAAATGTAAAATTGAGGGAGTAATCATTATGCGTAAAATCACTCGTCGTTCGTTCCTGTCTGCCGCCGCTGTCTGCGGCGCTGCCGCAGCCTTGACCGCTTGCGGCGGCTCTTCCAGTTCTGCCGCAGCTTCTTCCACGGTTTCCTCCGCGGCCTCCGCTGCCGGTTCCGCTGCTGCGGATGGCCAGAGCTATACCGTCGGCATCTGCCAGTTGGTCGAGCATGCGGCGCTGGACGCTGCTACGCAGGGCTTTGAGGACGCCCTGACGGAGGCGTTCGGCGACAACGTGAAGTTCGACTTCCAGAACGCACAGAACGATTCCGCGACCTGCGCCACCATCGCCAACGGCTTTGTTTCCGCCGGTGTGGATCTGATCATGGCCAACGCCACCCCTGCTCTGCAGGCGGCACAGGCAGCCACCAACAGCATCCCCATTCTGGGCACCTCCGTCACCGAGTACGGCGTGGCGCTGGGCCTGACCGACTTCGACGGCACCGTGGGCGGCAACGTCTCCGGCACCTCCGATCTGGCTCCGCTGGATCAGCAGGCTGAGATGATCACTGAGTGGCTGCCCGACGTTAAGAAGGTCGGTCTGCTCTACTGCTCCGCTGAGGCCAACAGCCAGTATCAGGTGGATGAGGTTCAGAAGTATCTGGAGGCTGCCGGTGTGACCGCCACCCAGTACGCCTTCTCCGACTCCAACGACCTCGCTTCCGTCTGCCAGAAAGCAGCCGACGAGAACGACGCCGTCTATGTTCCCACCGACAACACTGTTGCCGCCAACACCGGCATCGTGGACGGCATCTGCCGCCCGGCCAAGAAGCCCGTCTTCGCGGGTGAGGAGGGCATCTGCGCGGGCTGCGGCGTGGCGACCCTGTCCATCAGCTACTACGATCTGGGCCACACCACCGGCGAGATGGCAGCTAAGATCCTGACCGGCGAGGCCGATATTTCCACCATGCCCATCGAGTACACCAGCGTGACCAAGAAGTACAACAAGACCATCTGCGATGATCTGGGCGTGACCGTGCCGGAAGGTTACGAGGCCATCGAGGGCTGAATTCCTCGGATAAACATCTGAAATACAGCGGAGAAGGGCGATTCTTGGCTCTTCTCCGCTTTGGTGTCCTAAAAAAGTGTATCGTTTGGAGGTTTTATTTTGGAACTGCTTGCTAGACTTGCCAATCTGCCCGGTGCGCTGCCCGGTGCCTGTGCGCAGGGCCTCATCTGGGGCATCATGGCCATTGGCGTGTATCTGACCTACCGCATCCTTGACGTGGCAGACCTGACCGTGGACGGCTCCTTCGGCACCGGCGGCGCGGTCTGCGTCATGTGTCTGCTCTCCGGCATGAACGTCTGGGCGGCGCTCTTCATCGCGCTGCTGGCCGGCCTTGCCACCGGCCTTGTCACCGGTCTGCTCCATACCTTTATGGGCATCCCGGCCATCCTTGCCGGTATCCTGACCCAGTTGGCCCTTTACTCCATCAACCTGAAGATCATGGGCAAGGCGAACCAGTCCATCAATGTGGACAAGTACGATCTGCTCATCTCCCTGCGCTGGGTCAAGGAGTTCGCCCTGCACAACCCCATCATCATGGTCATCATCGTCACGGCTGTGCTGATCGGTGTGCTGTATTGGTTCTTTGGCACGGAGCTGGGCTGCGGCATCCGCGCCACCGGCTCCAATCCCGCCATGTCCCGCGCACAGGGCATCAACACCAACCTCAACGTGGTGCTGGGTCTGGCCGTGTCCAACGGTCTGGTGGCCCTGTCCGGTGCGCTGCTGAGCCAGTATCAGGGCTTTTCGGATGTCAGCATGGGCCGCGGCGCCATCGTCATCGGTCTGGCCGCTGTCATCATCGGCGAGGCCGTATTCGGCCGCATTTTCCAGAACTTCGCCCTCAAACTCGTTTCCGTTTCGCTGGGTGCGATCATCTACTACATCGTCATCCAGTTGGTGCTGACCCTCGGCTTTGACGCAAATCTCCTCAAGCTGCTCAGTGCTTCGGTCGTGGCCGTGTTCCTCGCGGTGCCGTATTGGAAGGGCAAGTATTTTGCCAAGCCCACCGCTAAGAAGAAGGAGGGTGCAAAAAATGCTTGAGATCCAGAACGTATCCAAGACCTTCAACGCCGGTACCGTCAACGAGAAGACCGCGCTGAACGGCCTGAACCTGAAGCTGAACGAGGGGGACTTCGTTACCGTCATCGGCGGCAACGGCGCGGGTAAGTCCACCATGCTGAACGCGGTGGCCGGTGTCTGGCCCGTGGACGAGGGCAAGATCCTCATTGACGGCATCGATGTGACCAAGCTGAGCGAGCACCAGCGTGCCGCCTACATCGGCCGCGTCTTCCAAGACCCCATGACCGGCACCGCCGCCACCATGCAGATCGAGGAGAACCTTGCGCTGGCGGCCCGCCGCGGCAAGCGGCGCGGGCTGCGCATCGGCATCACCAAGGCGGAGCGGGAGCGCTACCGCGAGCTGCTCAAGAGCCTCGACCTCGGCTTGGAGGATCGCCTTACCGCCCGCGTGGGTCTGCTTTCCGGCGGCCAGCGTCAGGCTCTGACCCTGCTGATGGCCACCATGAACAAGCCCAAGCTCCTGCTGCTGGACGAGCACACCGCCGCGCTGGACCCCAAGACCGCGCTCAAGGTGCTGACCCTTTCGGCCAAGATCGTGGAAGAAAACCATCTGACCACCATGATGATCACCCACAATATGAAGGATGCCATCAAGTACGGCAACCGCCTCATCATGATGTACGAGGGCCACATCATCTACGACGTCTCCGGCGAGGAGAAGAAGAAGCTGCAGGTCTCCGATCTGCTGGCCAAGTTCCAGATCGCCAGCGGCGGCGAGTTCGCCAACGACCGGATGATCCTGTCTTGATGGAATCATAACACAAAGGGGCTGTTGCACAACTCCTTCCGTCATCGCTGACGCGATGCCACCTCCCTCTGAGAGGGAGGCTTTCACAGCTCACCGTTACGCCAAGGCTCCCTCCGAGAGGGAGCTGGCACGGCGAAGCCGTGACTGAGGGAGTTATTTGCAACAGCCCTTTTCTGCGCCCGGATTGCAAACGTAAGGGAAAACGTGTACTCTAAGGGTAGATTTCAAAAACTGCATGGGAGGAGGAGACCGGATGAGCCGCGAGATCGTAAACAGTGTGCTTCTGTTATGGGGCAGTCTGTTCTGTGCGGTGTCGAGTCTGTATTTCTGGATCACAAAATATTATCGGACGGTGAAGCGTGACTGGATCTACCGGATGCAGGTCTCGACATCGGTTCTGCTGTTCTGGGATGCGATGACGAACCTGTTCCGGGGCAGACCGGACCTGCTGGGGTTCTGGATGGTCCGCATCAGCAATTTCCTCAACTTTTTTCTCGTGGAACTGACGCTGCTGTTTTTTCACTACTACATCTGTGCAATGCTCCTGACGCCGGAAGAAAACGCAGCCCTCAAGCGGGTGAAGGTGGTGCGGGCCCTTTGCTGTGTGGGCCTTGCGCTGGTGGTCGTATCGCAGTTCACCGGGTTGTATTATACGTTCGATGCGTCCAATGTCTACCACCGCAGCGCAGGGTATCCCATTTCCATGATCGTTCCGGTGGTGGCCATGGCGCTGGACGGTAGTCTGCTGCTGCAATACAGGGCACGCATCAGCCGCGGCATGTTTCTGGCAACGGGGTCTTATCTGGTGCTGCCGCTGCTGGCGATCTCGATCCAGATCGTACACTACGGTCTGGCGCTGGTGGATCTGGCCATCGGCGTTGCAATGGTCCTGATGTTTCTGGTTTCCATCAAGGAGCAGAACGAGGCGATGCTCCGGCTGGAAACGAGCCGGGCCCAGATCGCCGAAAAGCTGGAGATCGCCACGGTGCTGAACCGCTGCGTGGAGAAGCTTTCCACCGGCGGGCAGGACCTCGACAAGGCCACCAACGAGCTGCTGGGGGTCATCAGCGATTACTTCGCCGCCGACCGCAGCTATATCTTCGAACTGGACCGGGAGCGGAACGTCATCGTCAACACCCACGAGGCGGTGCGGGAGGGCGTGACCGAGGAAAAGGACAATTTGCAGGAAGTCCCGCTGGAAGCGGTGGCCGAGTGGATCGAAGCGTTTGAGCGGGAGGGCGTCTACTTCCTGCCCGACCTCGAACAGAAAAAGGGCCAGCTCATCTATGACGTGCTGGCACCCCAGAACATTCATTCGCTGCTGGCGGTGCCGCTGCTGCGGGACCATGTCGTGACCGGTTTTCTGGGGGTAGACAACCCCAAGGAGCATGTGGGGGACGCCACGCTGCTGTCCTCCATCCAGTTCTTCGTGACCAACAGTCTGGAGCAGAAAAAGACGCAGGAGCGGCTGTATAAGCTCTGTTATATTGATATGCTGACGGGCCTTTTCAACCGCAACCGCTACATGGAGGACCTGAGCGGCTGGGAGAAAGGGACGCTGAGGGAGATCGGCGGCATTTACATGGACCTGAACGGTCTCAAGCACTGCAACGACCGCTTCGGCCACGAGGCCGGGGATGCCCTCATCCGCCGCACCGCCGACGCCCTGAACGAAGTCTTCCCCGGCGAAGGATACCGCATCGGCGGCGATGAGTTCGTGGTGCTGCGCTGCCCCATCGGGCAGGAGGACTTTGCCGACAAGGTGCACCAGCTCCGGGAAGCCCTTGTCCGCCACGGCGTCGATGCCGCCATCGGCTCGTTCTGGCAGCCGCTGGTCGAAGATCTGCCCGCCTTCCTCCGCGAAGCCGACGATCGGATGTACAGGGAAAAGGAACGCCAGAAGCGCTCTGCGCGGCCTTCCGTTTAGGCAAATCGTTCGGGATCCAATAACATACAATAAGCAGCGCCCGCCGGGAGATCTCCATGCGGGCGCTGCTTTGTTCATAGAACCGTTGTTTTCTTGCCTTGCACTGCGGCATAAAAAAGCCGGGAGCCGACGTGCAATGGTCGGTTCCCGGCAGACGGAAGCGCTGGGGCGAAAGTCAGCGCTTGATATCGTAGTTCATATTCATCAGGTTGCGGATGGAGCTCACATCGTCGGTGATGTTGGCATCGCCGTGGATGGTGTGCTTGATGGCGCTGCTGGCCACGGCGAAGTTGATCATATCCATGGCCTTGTAATCGTGGAGCATGGCGTAGATCAGGCCGCTGGCAAAAGCGTCGCCGCCACCCACGCGGTCGAGGATGTTGAAGGTGAACAGCTTGCTCTCGAAGGTGTGGCCTTCGTACCACATAAAGGCCTTCAGGCTGTTTTCGCTGCCGCTGTGGGCGTAGCGCACATGGCGGGCGATGCACTTCAGGTTGGGATAGCGCTCGATGAAGTGCTGGAAAATCTCATCCTGCTGCTCGTAGCTGGGCTGCAGGGGTACGCCGTCCTTCCAGTCGCCCTTGGAGTGGTCGGTTTCGTCCTTCCACAGGTGGTAAGGCTCGATGCCCAGCAGCACGTCCACGTAGGGGAGGCACTCGGTGCAGAAGTCGCGGGCTTCCTCCCAAGTCCAGAGCGTCGAGCGGAAGTTGCCGTCGAAGCTGACGGTCAGACCCTTCTTCTTGGCGGTCTTGAGCATGTCGATGATGAGGCCGCGGCAGTTGGGGGCCAGCGCCGGGGTGATGCCGCTCAGGTGCAGCCAGTCGAAGCCGTCCAGCAGAGCGTCGAGGTCCACCTGCGAGAAATCGTACTCGGTGATGACGCTGTGCTTGCGGTCATAGATGACCTTGGAGGCACGGATGCCATAGCCGGTCTCCAGATAGTAGGTGCCAAGGCGGTTCGAGGGGGTCTCGTCCGGCTCGGTCAGAATCATGGGGGTGCAGTGGACATCGTTGGAGCGCAGCCAGCGCACGGCGCTTTTGCCCAAGCTGTTGTTGGGCACTACGCTGAAGAAGGTGCTGTCCACGCCAAGGTTTGCCAGAGCCAAAGCGATATTGGCCTCGCTGCCGCCGTAGCTGGCCTCGAAGCTGGATGCCATGCGGATCTTCTCGTAGTTCGGCGGGGTCAGGCGCAGCATGATCTCACCGCAGGTGATGAACTTCTGGCCGTCGGCCTCGCTGCCAAGGATCGGATTGTAGTGTTCCATAACGCTCCTCCTAAAAAGTCGTTGCTTTATACCGTAACGATGTGAGAACACATTGTTGTATCCATTATACCGCACCCCGAAGCAGATAGCAAGCAAATGCCGCGGATGAAAAGAGAAAATAAGCGGGGATTTTTGTGGAGGGTGACGAAAAAAGCTTTACGTGAAAATGGGGTCTATTTGGGAGCGAATGTCTTCCGATAGATCATCGCTTCGATAGCCGTGATAGATATTGTTCTGCGTGCAATTGAATGTATAATATTTTCCGTTTCGCTTTCCATAGAAGCGCTGCCCAATAGGTACGGAGCGGTTTAAAAGATCTTGCGCTTCATCATCGGTAAGATCCATGGGACTGGCGACCTTACCTTTTCCATAAGGGTTAAAGCGGGAGGACTTATGTTTTCCACTGTTGGCCTGATAAATACGACGACCTAAGGCAATCTCATAGTCCTGAAGGTGCTGAACGGTTGCAATGTTTTTCAGGGTACAATCCATGCCTCTGCGCGTTCCGGTCAAAACTGGAGCGATAAAGTGATCGTGTGATAAGAGGCTGGCGACAAAACCACCATTTTCAGCAGCGTAGGCACAAATGGAAGAAGTGTTTCCATCAAAAAGAAAAGGGAAATCCGAAAAATCAGCTGTAGCAGAGTTTGAAAGAATCGTACTGAGCAAAATCCTTTCATTGGGGTCCGGAATCAAAGCAAGCAGCTTGCGAAGCGGAAAACCCTTCACAAGTTCAAATCCCGTATCCTTGCGTGGTGCGGTGATAAAAGGAGATTCCTCCAAGTTGGAGTAGGTTCTATTTTTGGCGGCTTTTTTGATTTGAAAGCAGATCGTTGCGTACCGATGCAGTGCTTCCAAAGCATCATGAAAATTTTCAAAGGAATAAAAAAATGAAAGATCGTTTATCCCAATACGCATTTTTCGTCCTTGCTCTTATAATAAGTCCAATAAAGCGTTTTCCCACTCATCAAAAAATCCAGCAGGCCACTCGCTGATCTGCCCGGATGGGAACATTTTCGGGAAAACAACGGTATGTGCGTAATCATTGTTCTGACTCTGTGAAAAGTACGCGATCGAGACATTACTGCTTTCAATGTGCTTTTGCTTTACGGCGACGCGGAGACCATTCAAAATGTGATCGCTATGAGTTTCAACGATCACCTGAATCCCGCTGGCAGCAACACGCGCAAGAAGTTCACCGAGCATCCGTTGACCGCGCGGATGAATATGCGCTTCTGGATTTTCGATCAGAATCAGGTCACCGGGTCTAGATGAGAGAAGTGAAATCAAAACGGGGAGCACGTAAGTGATTCCGAAGCCGACATTGACGCTTTTGTAGGTACCGGAGCGATCATTGCCTTCGCGATAATCATAAGTCAAATCGACACTGCGCCGCAAACTGTCAACAACGACACGGGGAGAGACGCCGGGAGAGATCTCATTACACCAAAGTTGAAGCTGGTCAATCAATGAATTGCTTCGGGCACCGGGTTGAGAAGAACGAATTGCCTTAGTGCAAAGAATAGGATCACCAGAGTGCTCTGCAAGATATTGCAAAGAAAACTCACCATTTACACCGAATTCGTGATTTTCCAACTGCATGGGGTCATCAATGGTGTGATAATCTGGCTGTGGCTCGATTCGAGCAGAAGAAAGATAAAGAAAACGGTTCCCGAAAAGTACAGAGTCTTGTGGGGCAAGAGCCGGATCAAGGGGATCCTTTAACGGCAAAACGGCGCTTTCTGCGTTGTACGCAAAGGAATAGGAGTGGGAAATTCCGTTTTCCCAAAAGGCCAGAGTAATTTCATCGGAAGCGGCTTTTTCGTAAAGAACATCCTGCCCATTGCCAAGCTTGATGTATCGACCGTTCAATTTTAGAGACTTAATGGTTTCGCCTTCGGCGGATTGGCGAAGCAAAAGAAGGCTTTGCAAAACGGTAGATTTTCCCATGCCATTGAGACCGGTCAGAATGGAAATCGAGCCCAGAGGAATTTCCTGAGATTTAAAACATTTGAAGTTTTCGAGCTTTATTCGTTCGAGCATATAAATGCCTCCAGAAATTCTTGTGTCATGTTAATGCGGCGACGTACAGCAGAGCTATCGCCGCCGCGCAAAGCGTTGCGGTATTCGTCTTTTTGCAGAAGGTCATGAAAGCATTTCAAAAAATCCGAAGAATGTGCGCGAAGAATACTTTCTTTTTCTGCGGACAGACGAGAAAAACAAACCGAACATACTTCAAACAGCGCTTTGTTGAGACGCCCGCGCCGCCAATCCTTGTTTTGCGTCCGAAAAGCATACTTTCCAAACAGAAAAGCGCATAGATCCATCGTATGGCAAAAATCAGAGCGAATTTGATCGAGTCTTCCGGGGGAACATTTTTTCAGTTCTTTTAGTGCATAGCTTAAAAAGCTGTCAATATTGCCATTGTAACATTTTTCGTAGTCGAACAGAGTAAAAGCAAGATATCGATTGATGTACTCCCGGTCGGTCATACGATCTGTTTCAACAGCGTTCTGCGTTGCATTCAGGAACGATTCGGATTTTGCAAGTTCCTCCGTCAATTTCGTTCCGTCACCCTCATAAAGCGCTTGTCGGATTTCTTGCTCCGAAAGCGTAAGGCCGCCGGTATTGATGCGTTGGAAGATATTGCGGACGATTTCATCCGGCGTCCCGCGTTCGACCAAGTATAACACCAACTGAGATTCTTTGATGCGGCGAATATACTGCCGTGGGAGTTCTGAGAATGTCTTTCCGTTAAATTGCGTCAAATATTGAAGCCCCTCTAATCTGTAAGGCGGAGTTTTAGAAGGGTCGTTATCCTTTTCGGAAGGCATCAGATAATTCTGGAATGCAGTAAGACGCTGAAGGCCATCAATGACTACCCATGAGCTTTCATCGGCTGCATCGAAATAGAATGCAGGAAGGGGGATCTTTAGCATCAGAGACTCGATCAGACGACTCTGCTGCTGCATGGACCATAAATTGCCCTGCCTTTGAAAAAGCGGCTTCAAGTCGATTTCATTATAATTCAGACGATCCAAAATGGCGTCGACATTAACGGATCTGGTTTGGATATGCACATCTGCAGGAATAAAGGTGGGTGCACTAGAGGGGTCATCAGGATAATCCTCACTGGTTTCAAAAGAAGTGATTTGAACTCCCTTTGCGCGCAGGTCATTTGAAGCTTGTTCGAATTCTTCAACGGTCAAGTGATTGTCCTTATCTTGCAAAATATCAAAAGCAATCTGTTGGCTGACAATATGATTGCTTTCTTGCGCGATCTTGACAATTTGAGATATACGATCTTGATACACGCTGTCTATCACAGTGCACGCCCTCCATTTAAAGTAAAAACAATTTACTTTATTATAACATGCGTCGGTTAAAACACAAGAAAAATCCAATCAAATCCCCGTCAAATCAAAGCTGGGGGTATACTCTTCCTTGGCGCTGCTCTTCTGCTGCATATAGCCGTCGGTCAGGCCGAGGTCCATGGCGTAGTTGACCACCCGGCGGTACTCGTAGGTGGTGATGCGGCGGCCGATGCCGTGGTCGGCGGCTTTGTAGAAGGGGGTGTACTGGCTCATGACGCTGGGCAGGAAGCAGCCGGGGTCCGCGCGGTTCCATGCGGCCATCTGGTCAAGGACGGCGAAGCTGTCGTCCACATGGCCGGGCAGGGCGAGGTGGCGCAGGATGACGCCCTTTTGCAGGATGCCGTCTGCGTCGAAGACCGGATGGCCGGTCTGGGCCATCATGGCCTCAATGCCCGCTTTCGCCGCCGCGAAATAGTCCGGTGCAGCGGAAAGCTCCGCCGAGAGGGAAGAGGAAACATATTTCAGGTCGGCCAGCCAGATATCAATGTACCCCCGCCAGCGCTCGATGCTGTCCAGCGTTTCGTAGCCGCCGGTGTTGCAGACGATGGGCAGGTGCAGCCCCTTGGCGCGGGCTTCGTCCAGCGCCGCGATGATCCACGGCTGCCACTGGCCGGGGGTGACAAGGTTGATGTTGTGGGCCCCCTGCGCCTGAAGGTCGAGGAAGATCTGGGCCAGATGCTCCACCGTGATCTCTTTGCCCAGCCCCTCGGCGCTGATGGGGTAGTTCTGGCAGAAGCAGCACTTCAGGGTGCAGCCGGAGAAAAACACCGTGCCGCTGCCCCGTGTGCCGCTGATGCAGGGTTCCTCCCAGAAGTGGAGGGCGGCGCGAGCGGCCTTTAAGGTGCCGCCGGCCCCGCAGAAGCCGACCCGCCCGGAAGCGCGGTCGGCATGGCACTGCCGGGGGCAGAGCGTACAGTTTTGGGGGGCGAAGGGGAAGGTTTTCGGCATACTATCCAAGTCCTTTGCAAAAGTTTCGAACAAATTGCTCGCTTCTATTATACCATTTTCGGGCGCAGTTGTGGTATACTATGGGTGAATATTGCATATCGTGAAAGAATACTGCATAATTTTTGGGAGGAAGCCATGCGTACCGAAAACGAAGAGATCCGAGATCATCTGAAATATCTGTCTCTGCTGGCGCGGGACTACCCGTCCCAAGCGGCGGCGGCCAGCGAGATCATCAGCACACAGGCGCTGCTCAAGCTGCCCAAGGGCACCGAGCACTTCATGAGCGACCTGCACGGCGAAAACGAAGCCTTCGTCCACATCCTGAACTCAGCCTCCGGCGTCATCCGGGAAAAGGTCGATATCGTGCTGGGGGACACCATCCCGGTAGGAGCCCGTGCGGAGCTGGCCACCCTCATCTATTACCCCAACGAGAAGCTGCCTCAGCTCAAGGCCCGCTGCGCCGACGAGGACGAGCTGGAACAGTGGTACACCACGACCCTGCTGCGGCTCATCGACATCTGCCGCTTGGTCTCCTCGAAGCACACCCGTGAGCATGTGCGGGGGTGTTTGCCCGTCAGCTGCGGCTACATTCTGGACGAGCTGCTCCATGCCCACTTCGAGGATCACGACAAAGACCTGTATTACGGCCAGATCGTCGGCAGCATCATCGAGAATGGCCGGGCCGATAAGTTCATCGTCCGCCTGTGTGAGCTGATCAAGCGGCTGGCCGTGGATAAATTACATATCGTCGGTGATCTGTTTGATCGCGGCCCCCGCCCCGATATCATTCTGGACCTGCTCATGCGCCACCACAACGTCGATATCCAGTGGGGCAACCACGATGTCGTCTGGATGGGCGCTGCGGCGGGCAGCCCCATCTGCATCTGCACCGTGCTGAAAACGACGCTGGCCTACCACAACCACGGGATGCTGGAAGACTGCTACGGCATCAACCTCCGTCACTTGCAGCGGATGGCCGAGCAGTTCTATGGCGACGACGACCTGACCATCTGGATGCCCCACACCGACGCGGCCCGCGGCCCCTACACCCCCGGTATGCTCCACCGCTGCGCCGTCATGCACAAGGCCGTCACCATCCTGATGCTCAAGATGGAGTGCCGCGTCATCGACCGCAACCCCGATTTCAAGATGCAGGGGCGGGATTTCCTCCGCCGCATCGACTGGGAAAAGGGGACCGTCACCGTGGGCGGAAAGGAGTACCCCCTGCGGGATACCAGCTTCCCCACCGTGGACCCCGCCGACCCCGCCAAGCTCAACCCCGACGAGCAGGTGGTGCTGGACAAGCTCGTGCAGTCCTTCCGCCAGAGCGAGAAATTACAGCAGCACATTGAATTTTTGTACGCCAAGGGCAGCGTCTACCACATTGAAAACGGCAACCTGCTTTACCACGGCGTCGTGCCCATGACCAAAAACGGCAGCTTCGCCGTGGAGCGGTTCGAGGGCCACAGCTATTCCGGCCGTGCCCTGATGGATTACTGCGATGAGCGTGCCCGCCGGGGCTACTTTGCGCCGGAGGGCTCTGCTGCCCGCCAGAGCGGACAGGATTTCCTGTGGTATCTGTGGTGCGGCAAGCTGTCGCCGCTGTTCGGTCGCAGCGCCATGACCACCTTTGAGCGCATTTACATCGCCGACCCCGCCACCTATGAGGAGATCAAGGACCCCTATTATACATGGTATAACGAGGAGGCCGCCTGCCGCCGCATCTTGGCCGAGTTCGGTCTGCCCGGCACGAACCACATCGTCAACGGTCATGTTCCCGTCCGCGAAAAGAGCGGCGAGAGCCCCATCAAGGGCGGGGGACGGCTCGTGGTCATCGACGGCGGCTTCTGCCGCGCTTACCACGACAAGACCGGCATCGCGGGGTATACGCTGGTCTACTCCAGCCGCACCATGTCCCTGCGCACCCATCAGCCCTTCGAGAGCGCCGAAAAGGCTGTGAACGAGAACATCGATATCATTTCCCAGAAAAACATTCTGGAGACCGAGAACCACCGCATCCTCGTGGAGGAGACCGACGAGGGCGAGGCGCTGCGGGAGCGCGTGCATGACCTGAAACAGCTCGTCAAAGCCTATCAGCTGGGCTGGATCAAGGAGACCCACTGCGAAGACTGCGTCTGGTAAGGGCGGTTTGTATCGTGCAGTCTGCCGAAGTTTCTGGAAGATTTTTGAAAAAACGAACAAATTCACAGAATATCTTCATTTTTTCTGGGCAAAACAGAAAATAATCCCTGCTGTGCAAATGGGTCTTTGCTTTTTGGCCGAAGTTGTGTATAATAAGATAGCATATCATGAGGGCTTTTGCCCTTTTGGTACGCATCGGATGTAACGAGTGAAGAGAAACGGAACCCTTTGGGGGCGGTCACACGCAGCCCCACGACAAGGAGATCATAAAATTGGAAAAGTTTGTTATTACGGGCGGTAAGCCCCTGCACGGCGCGGTCACCATCTCTGGCGCAAAAAATGCGGCTGTGGGCATCCTGCCGGCCACCATTCTGGCCGGTGACGTCTGCGTCATTGAGAATCTGCCCGATATCAGCGATGTGGCGGTGAGCCTGAAGATCCTGAGCGTCCTTGGCGCCCAGATCCGGATGCTGAACCGGAACACCTACGAGATCGACACCACCCACCTCACCAGCACCAATGTGCCGGACGATCTGTCCCGCCAGATGCGCGCCAGCTACTACTTCCTCGGCGCGCTGCTGTCCCGCTTCGGCAAGGCACAGGTGGCCATGCCCGGCGGCTGTAACCTTGGCCCCCGCCCCATCGACCAGCACCTCAAGGCCTTCAGCGCCCTCGGCGCGGAGGACAGCGTGGACTACGGCATGATCACGGTCCGCGCCAAGGAGGGCCTGACCGGCGCTCATATCTTCTTCGATAAGGTCAGCGTCGGCGCGACCATGAACGGGATGCTTTCCGCCGTCATGGCGGAGGGCCAGACCATCCTTGAGAACTGTGCCAAGGAGCCTCATGTCGTCGATCTGGCAAACTTCCTGAATATGTGCGGCGCGGATGTGCGTGGCGCGGGCACCGATGTCATCAAGGTGCGCGGCGTCGAGCGGATGCACGGCTGCACCTACAGCATCATCCCGGATCAGATCGAGGCGGGCAGCTATATGGTGGCTGCCGCTGCCACCGGAGGCGATGTCCTCATCGAAAACGTCACCCCGAAGCATCTGGAGCCCATCACCGCAAAGCTCCGCCGTGCGGGTGTCGAGGTGGAGGAGTTTGATGACTCCGTCCGCGTCCGCCGCACCGGCGACATCCTGCCCCTGAAGATCAACACCATGCCCCACCCCGGCTTCCCCACTGACATGCAGCCCCTGATGGGTGTGCTGCTCAGCGTGGCCAAGGGCACCTCTACCATCACTGAGAGCGTCTGGGACAACCGCTTCCGCTATGTGGACGAGCTGCGCAAGATGGGCGCAAACGTTCAGGTGGACGGTCAGGTGGCCGTTTTTGAGGGCGTGGAGAAGCTCACTCCGGCCCCGCTCCGCGCTTCCGACCTGCGTGCCGGCGCGGCCATGGTCGTCGCGGCCCTGATGGCCGACGGCACCAGCGAGATCGAGGAGATCGGCCACATCGAGCGCGGCTACGAGAACATCGTGGAGAAGCTGCGCGGCCTTGGTGCCGACATTTGCAAGGTGGATCGTGCGCCCGCCGCGCTGGAATCGGCGATGTAACAAATAAATCATGCAGCCTACTGCGGTCTCGCGGTGGGCTGCTTTTATGAGGAGATCAATGTCTGAATTCATCTCATTATACTCCGGTTCCTCCGGCAACAGCAGCGTGGTGCGCTGCGGGGAGCGGTATCTCATCATCGACATGGGCAAAGGCGTGCGCACTACAAGTGCGGCCCTCAAGGCGCTGGACCTGAACATCTCGGACTGCGCGGGCATCCTCGTCACCCACGAGCACAGCGACCACGTCAAGGGGCTGTCCACCTTCCTCAAGAAGAATCCGCTGCCGGTCTACGGCGCGGCGGCGACGCTGGATTTTCTGGACGCCAACGGCATCGTGCCCGTCTCCTGCGAGCTGCGCAGTCTTTCTGGAGGGGAAGAGGACATCGGCGATTTCGGCGTTACGGCCTTTCCCACCAGCCACGATGTACCCTGCGTCGGCTACCGCATCCACACCCCGGACGACAAGACCATGACCATCGCCACCGACCTTGGCGTGCTGACGCCGCCGGTGCACGAGGCGCTGTCCGGCTGTGACCTCGTTGCACTGGAAAGCAACTATGACCTTCACATGCTCCGCAGCGGCCCGTATCCCTACTACTTACGCTCCCGCATCGAGTCCCAGCGGGGCCACCTCTCCAACGACGAGTGCTCGGCGAAGCTGCTGGAACTCATCCAAGAGGGCTGCGAAAAGTTCGCGCTCTGCCACCTCTCGCAGGAGAACAACACCCCCCAGTTGGCATTGCAGACCGTTTTCAGCACCCTTGGCGCCGCCGGTGTCGTGCCCGATAAGGACTGCATTGTCCAGACCCAGCGCCGAAATGAGATCAGCCCGGCGCTGGCGTTTTAAGGCTCCGAGCTGCTGTCCGCACCGGGTCCTTTGACGAAGTTCGAATCCTTCCTGCAGACCATCTTTGGATGGTCTGCTTTTTTATGCGTTTCTCTCTGTTTTCTTGTGCAAAACTGCTACATTTCCACAGGTTAGATGAAACGGGAAGGCTTGAAATCAACGAAATAAGGTATCATTACAAAAACAAAAAAATTCGAATGCCAAAAAATCCTATAAACCTATTGACATTCTAGGAAAATGGGTATATCATACGGCCAACGGGAAACGAGCCGGGGAAAAGGGAGAGCGCACAAACCGAGGCAAAAACCTGCTGCTCCGGCCCGGCGGACCGGAAATTCTGACAAAAGGAGGGGACGGCAATGGACTGGAATGTGATCGCGCAATATCTGCCGCAGTACGAAAAGGCCGCGTGGCTCACGCTGCGGCTGGGCGTCATCGGCATTTTATGGTCCATCGGCATCGGCCTTGTCTGTGCCGTGCTCCAATACGATAAAGTTCCGGTGCTTCGCCGGATCGTAGGAGCTTACATCCAGCTCAGCCGGAACACGCCGCTTCTGGTGCAGTTGTTCTTCATTTACTACGGTCTGCCGAAAGTCGGCATCAAGACCAACGCCGAGATCTGCGGCATCGCGGGTCTGGCATTTCTGGGCGGCAGCTACATGGCGGAGGCGTTCCGCAGCGGCTTGGAGTCCATTGAACCCATCCAGACCGAAAGCGCCTACAGCCTTGGCATGAGCCGTCTGCAGACGCTGCGCTACGTCATCCTGCCGCAGGCGGTGTCCACCAGTATGCCGGCCTTCATGGCAAACGTCATCTTCCTGCTCAAAGAGACCAGTGTTTTCAGCGCGGTCAGCCTGATGGACCTGATGTTCACGGCGAAGGATCTCATCGGCCTGTACTACAAAACACCGGAGTGTCTGTTCCTGCTGGTGGTGTTCTACCTCATCATCCTGCTGCCGGTGTCGCTGCTGGGCAGTTGGCTGGAAAGGAGGGTGCGCTATGCCGGATTTGGGTCTTGAAGTCCTGTTGAAGGGCAAAAACATGCTCCGCCTGTTGGGCGGCCTCGGCGTGGCGCTCCGGATCAGCGCCATCTCCGTTCTCATCAGCTTGCCGCTGGGCATCCTGCTGGGCGTGCTGATGACCTTCAAAAATCCCATCCTGAAAGCCATCCTCCGGGTCTATCTGGAGATCATCCGGATCATGCCGCAGATGGTGCTGCTCTTCCTTGTCTACTTCGGCACGACCCGCGCCTTCGGGTGGGACCTGCCCGGCGAGACGGCCTCCATCATCGTCTTTGTGCTGTGGGGCACGGCGGAGATGAGCGACCTTGTGCGTGGAGCGCTGATCGCCATCCCGAAGCACCAGTACGAGAGCAGCGAAGCGCTGGGCATGAGCCGGGCGCAGACTTATTGGTACATCATCATCCCGCAGACGGTGCGGCGGCTGATCCCGCTGTCCATCAACCTTATCACCCGCATGATCAAGACCACCAGCCTTGTGCTGATGATTGGCGTGGTGGAGGTGCTGAAAGTCTCCCAGCAGATCATCGAGGCCAACCGCATGGCCAGCCCCAACGCGGCCTTTGGCATCTATCTGACCGTCTTTATGCTTTACTTCCTCGCGTGCTGGCCCATCAACCTGCTTGCGAGCTGCCTCGAAAAGAAATGGAAGTGACCGGAAATGGCAGAACCGATTTTGACCGTAGACCATCTGGTGAAAAGCTATGATGGTCATACCAACATCCTTGAAAATGTCAGCTTCGCCGTCAAACCCGGCGAGGTCATCGTGGTGGTCGGGCCTTCCGGCTGCGGAAAAAGCACGTTGCTGCGCTGTCTGAACGGCTTGGAGCCGGTGCAGAGCGGCCGGGTGCAGTTGGGCGGCGAGACCGTCGCCTACGGCGGCAAGAACCTACAGGCCCTGCGCCAGCGCATCGGCATGGTGTTCCAGAGCTACGAGCTCTTCCCGCACCTGACCGTGTTGGACAACATCCTGTTGGCCCCGACCAAGGTGCAGAAGCGCCCGAAGGCCGAGGTACAGAAGGAGGCCGAAGCCCTGCTGGACCGGGTGGGCCTTCTGCAAAAGGCCAAGAGCTACCCGCGGGAGCTTTCCGGCGGCCAGAAGCAGCGCGTCGCCATTGTGCGGGCACTGTGTATGCACCCGGAGATCCTGCTCTTTGACGAAGTGACCGCCGCCCTCGACCCCGAAATGGTCCGCGAGGTGCTGGACGTCATGCTGGACTTGGCGCGGGAAGGGAAGACGATGATCATCGTCACCCACGAGATGCAGTTTGCCCGTGCCGTGGCGAACCGGGTGCTGTTCCTTGACGGCGGGCGGATCGTGGAAGAGGCTGCACCGGCCCAGTTCTTCGACCACCCCCAGACCGAGCGGGCAAAGAAGTTCCTGAATACGTTCACGTTCGATGCGGTGAAGTGAGGGAAAAACTCCCCTCGTGCAGCCTTACGCACCTGTTTTTGTGTTAGAAACTGCAATGGTGTGCAGTTTGAGATCGCATGGGAAAGATTTTGTAAAGGAGAAACTATTATGAAAACGAATAAAATCACTCGCCGTTCCTTCCTGCTGGGTCTGGGGGCTGTGTCCGCAGCTGCTGTGCTGACGGCGTGCGGCTCCTCCAGATCCACCGCTGCTTCCGGTGCAGCCTCCGGCAGCACCGCTTCTGCGGGCGGCGATACCGTTTACCGCACACTGGACGAGATCAAGGCCGACGGCACCGTGAACATCGGCGTCTTCTCCGACAAGAACCCGTTCGGCTATGTGGACGAGAACGGCGAGTATCAGGGCTACGATGTCTACTTCGCCAACCGTCTGGGCGAGGATCTGGGCGTCGAGGTGAACTTCGTCTCCACCGAGGCGGCCAACCGCATCGAGTACCTGCAGACCGGCAAGGTGGACATCATCCTTGCCAACTTCACTGTGACCCCGGAGCGCGCCGAGGAAGTCGATTTCGCGCTGCCATACATGAATGTTGCGCTGGGCGTCATCTCGCCGGACAGCAAGGTGATCACCAGCCTCGACAACTGGAACGCCGACAACCAGATGATCGTCATCTCCGGCACCACCGCCGAGACCTATCTGGTCAAGAACTACCCCGATATCCCCCTGCAAAAGTACGATTCCTACGCTACCGCTAAGAACGCGCTGGAGAACGGCAACGGTGTGGCATGGGCCAACGATAACACCGAGGTCATCGCTTTCGCAAAGCAGAACCCCGGCTATACCGTCGGCATCCCCTCGCTGGGCAGTCAGGACACCATCGCCCCGGCCGTCAGCAAGGGCAACACCACCCTGCTGGACTGGATCAACGATGAGATCAAGGCGCTGGCCGATGAGCAGTTCTTCCACAAGGACTACGAGGAGACCCTTGTGGACACCTACGGCATGGATTACGAGGACGAGCTCGTGGTCGAGGGCGGCGTGACCAACGCATAAGCTCAACAGCAAACAGAAAGGGAGCTTCCCCATTGCGGGAGGCTCCCTTTTTGTGTGGTATGCGTTTACTCGATATCCTCGTATTCGGGGTCTTCATCCTCTTCGTCGTCGGAAACATCCTCGGCGTGGATGCGCTTGCGCAGCCGCTCACGGAATTCTTCGGCGGGGATGCCGCTCTGGTTCGGCGTCAGGTCGGGGGCAGGGTGGCCATCCGGCAGATGGGCACCGAAAGCGGGCACGAAAAAGAATTTACGGACGATGAAGATCAGCGCGATAGCGCCGACGCTGAGGAGGTTCTCGATGGCGGATTCATGCCCGACGACCATGTGGCGGGCGATGGCATAGAGCAGCACCTCCAAGCTGCTGCCGGGGCTGTGCTTGGCCAGCATCTTGATGAACTCGATGCCGATGACGATGTCCAGCGCCCGTTCCAGAAACGACCGGATCTCCACATCGTTGCCGTCGAACAGCAAGCCGGGCATCCACTTGATCAGCGGTATGATCGTGAGCAGCAGCCCGATGAGCACCAGCCCGGAAAGTACGATCTCCAACAGGGTGGACGCTTGAATGATGTAGTTCTTCAGGGCAGCGCGGCTGTGGCTCTCCACGTGGGAAGTCTCTGGTTTGAGCATGATCGGTTCTCCTTCACATCAGAAATCTGGGGGAAATACCCAAACTTTTTCTTCATTGTAGCAAAGATTCTGAGGGAAGTCAAACAAACTGAACAAACTGTAAGAATTTATTGGGCCGCCACATAGCCGGACTGCTCAACACAGGCGCGGCCCGCGTCGGTGGAGAGCCAATCGTAGACCTTGCGCTCCGGGCTGTCGGCGGCGGAATCCTGCCGGATGGCGGCATAGAATTCGTTGCACAGCGGGTAGCTCTGGTCGGCGATGGTGTGGTTGGAGGGCGTCACGCCGCCCACGGCAAGCAGCCGCAGACCGGGCTTCGAGTACATCTCGCTGATGTAGTAGTAGACCGAAAATCCGATGGCGTTAGCGGAGTTGTTGTACTCGGCGATGTCGTCCACCAGTTCGTCCATCATGGTGGGGGCCAGCTCGGTGGGGGCGTCCATCAGCTCGCCGCCTTGGATCAGAAGCTTCTGGAACAGGGTCTGGCTGCCGGAGTCCTCCCGGCGCTGGAAGGCGACGATCGCAGCATCCGCGCCGCCGACCTCCTTCCAGTTGGTGATCTTCCCGGCGTAAATGTCCCGGATCTGCTGCTGAGTCAGGCTCTGGACCGGGTTTTCCTCGTTCACGATGAAGACCAGCGCATCCCGGCCGAGGGCTTTCTGGTCCAGCGGGGCACCGTCTGCGGCCAGTTCTTCCTTGACCGAGTCCGGGGCCTCATACGCGATGATGAGCTTGGTGCCGTTCTCGTTGTCACCGTACAGGCCGAGGTTCCGCCACGCCCACGCAGTCGTATTGGTGGTCACGCAGCTCTGGGCCGTTTCCAAGTCCATGCCGGTGGTGTCGGCCATGACCTGCGCAATGAGGGGGATACAGGCTGTGGAACCGTCGGTGACCGGGAACTCATCCACGGAGAGGATGGGCGCGGCGGGCACCTCACTGGAAGCCGAGGATGCGGGCTCTTCGGGCTGGGAAGAGGAGGCGGGTTCGCTGGAGGAAGCGCTGCCCCCGCCGCACGCGGTCAGCACCGCAGCGGACGAAAGGAACCCCAGACCCAGCAGGAAAGAGCGGCGGGAAATCTTAAACTGTCTCATGAAAAATACCTCCCTTAGAAGTAGTAATTCTCCGCGTCGTCGCCGGAGGAGTAGAAGATGTTCTGGCAGTAGATCCACTGGCCGTGGAGGTCCATCCAGCCGTACTCGAAGCCTTTGCGCGCCACGAAGACGCCGTCGGGCAGGGGATTGGCCGTGTCGGTGTAGTAGCCGTTGCAGGAACCCAGCCCGGCAAGGACCACGTTGCCGGTGCTGTCGATGAGGTCATAGAGCCAATTCCGGCCGGGGCCTTGGTAGGAGACGGAGAGATAGAACTCACCCCCGGCGGCGGTGACGGGCCACAGGTAGCCGTGGAAGTCGGCCCCGTAGCGGGCTTTGATGGCGTCAAGGTCGAGGGTCTTATTCGTGCCGTTCGGCCCGCAGATGGTGCTGGTGGTCACTTCGTGGTCGTCGTTGTCGTACTGGCGCAGCCAGACCCAGCCGCCGTCTACGTTATACAGATCCGTGCGCTGTAAGCCCTCAATGGGCGTTACCACCGTATCGGTCAGGACAGCACCGGTGTTCTGGTCATAAACGCGGAGGGTGCCGTCCTTGGCGTAGACGGCGAGGGTGTCGGTGCTGAGGGATTCGTCGCGCACTTCCAGCACATCGCCGGTGTTCAGGTCGTGCAGCTCGTAGTCGCCAAGGTCTTGCCGATAGGTCACGGCCACGCCGGGGGCATAGGCGCTGATGGGATCCTCAAACTCACAGAGTACCTCGCTCTGGCCGGTGCTGGTGAGGTCAACGAGCTGATACGTTCCGTTTTCGCTCTGGAAGCTGGCCACTCCGGCACTCAGATAGACGACAAAGCCGCTCCGCTCCTCGCCGGTGGTGGCATTCAGCAGGGAGGTCTGCTCAATAGACATTCCGTCATCGGAATAGGTGTCGATTTCCAGCCAGTCCGTCGGAGCGGAAGCGTCCCCGTTGGAAAGTGCCACCGAAAGGACAGCGGCATGGTCGTTCCGGTAGACCACAGTGCCGTCCCGCTCCTGTATCTGCACGGCGGAATACTGGTAGAGGTCGTCGTTTTCCTCGTCGGGCACGGCGTCACCGGGGGCATAGATGCCGAACGCCAGCCGGTCGCCCGCCGCAACGCAGGTGTAGGCGTTTTCGGGCACGGGCAGCTCTTCGCCGGTGGCAAGGTCAAGGACCCGGACATCGCCCGGCGCATGATCGTGGACGGGGGAATCAGCAAAGCTCGTCGGGGTCGTCAGGATCAGCAGACCGCCGGAAAGGGCGGCGTCATAAGGGGCCTCCAGCGAAAGCACTTCCGCACCGGTCTTGTCGAACAGGCCGCAGCGCCGCCCGCTGGCGGTGGAGTTGTCCGACCACTGGCAGAAGTAGTAGTTCGTCTCGCCGGTGATGCGGTCCGTCAGCAGGTAGGAAGTCTCTGTAACAGGGGACTGGCGCAGCACCGTGTCCCCGCAGAGGATGGTATTGCCGCCCGGTGCATTGTAGCTGTACAGGATGCGCAGTTTGCCGTCCTTCAGGGAAGCGGCGTCGTAGTTCTTGGGCGCGTCCTGTTGGGCCGGGCGGGAAGCCGGAGCGGAAGGCTGGGGCAGCACCGAGCAGGATGCCAGCAGTCCTGCCGCCATGGAGAGGCTGAGCGCGGTGCAGCCGACACGGAGAAGTTTCTGTTTCATCATTCGTACCTCACTGGGTCAAGGGGAAAAATCAGAGGGAAGGATTCCCATTTGATTATAATACGAAACACCCGGACATTCCATTGCATTGGAACATCCGGGTGCGGTTACAATTTGGTTACAGCGAGTCAAGCCTTCGCCGTCTCCGCTTCTTCCATTTTGACGAGTTGGTGGAGGAAGGGGAAGAGGAAGGGCACCGTGACAACAAAAGTCAGCACGTCGGCGATGGGCTGGCAGATCTCAATGCCCAGCAGCCCCAACATCCGGGGCAGGGTAAGGATAAGCGGGATGAAGAAGACGCCTTGTCGGCAGCACGCAAGGAAGGTGGCCCGGCCGGATTTTCCGATGCTCTGGAACAGCATGTTGCCCGCTACGATCACCGGCTGCAGGAAGCACGCAAAGCACTGATACCGGAAGGCGGGCAGGGCAATGGCGGTCACTTCGGGGTCATCGCGGAACAGCTTGATGAGGGCTTCCGCGTTGAACCAGCACGCTGCAACGATGACGCTCAAAAAACAGAAGCTGGCGCACATGGTAAAGACACAGGCCTTTTCCACCCGGCGGTATTTGCGGGCACCGTAGTTGAAACCCGCCACCGGCTGAAAGCCCTGTCCGGTGCCGATGGCCACCGAGATGATGAACATGAAGATGCGGGACACGATACTCATGCCCGCCACGGCAGCGTCGCCGTAGCTGCGGGCGGCAATGTTCAGCAGCATACCGCCGATGCTGTTCAGGCCCTGCCGCCCGAAGCTGGGCAGACCGGTCATCAGGATGGTGCCGAACTCCGCCGGGCTGCGGGTGACGGCGCTGAACTGGAACTGGCTGACCGTCTTGCCGCGCAGGAACATGGACAGCAGGATGCAGAAGCTGATGCTCTGACTCAGGGCAGTGGCGATGCCCGCCCCGGCGGTGCCCAGCCCGAACCCGAAGATGAACACCGGGTCCAGCACCATATTCAGCACGCCGCCGGTGACCAGACCGATCATGGCGAAGCTGGCCTTGCCCTCGTAGCGCAGGATGTTGTTCATCACAAGGCTGGACATCATCAGCGGTGCCGCGATCAGGATGGGCCGCGCGTAGGCGCACGCGTGAGGCAAAATGGTCTCGGTGCTGCCCAGCAGCATCATGAAGTGGGGCAGGGTAGTGAGGCCGACAGCGGCAAGGATCAGGCCGAAGGTCAGCGCTGTGAAGAAGCTGGTGGACGCGAACCGGGTGGCAGCCTTGGTGTTCTGGCTGCCGAGGCTTCGGCTGATGATGCTGCCCGCGCCGTGGCCCAGCATAAAGCCCAGCGCCTGAATGATGGCCATCAGGCTGGAAACGACCCCCACCGCGCCGGACGCGCTGGTGGAGATCTGGCCGACGAAGAAGGTGTCAGCCAAGTTATAGATGCTGGTGATGAGCATACTCAGAATCGTCGGTGCGGCAAGGCTGAGGATGAGTTTCGGGATGGGCGTCTCGGTCATCTTCCGGAATTGCTGCGCCGTGCGGTCTTCTGCGGACATAAAAGGACCTCACTTTCTCAAATGGCATAGAAAAGCCGCCCTTTTTGTAAAAGAGCGGTAAAATATCGTACAGTATCAGTATAGCGGATAAGTGGGATTTTGTCCAGTGGGTCCCCACCCCCGGATACTCGCCGGTAAAACTCCCCTCGTGCGGCCGGTCAGCAACGAAAAAGTTCAGTTGAACCTTGCAAAAGAAAATAAAAAACGGGCACTTTTTGTGAAAAGTGCTAAAGGAGGGTCGAAATCCTTGTAAAAAATTACGACAAGTGGTATAATTTAACAACACTAAGAAGAAAGATTTGTTCGCGAGGAACAAACTTGGAGGGAATTATCATGAAAACTGTTGCACAGACTGTGATCGAAGCAGACCGCTTTTACACCATCGCTGCCCGTACCGGCAGTGTCATCGAGGCGGTGGAGTCCGCTAAGAACGAGGGCAGCATCCGTCTGGGCAAGTATGACCACAAGCCCGAACAGGAGTGGTCCTTTGTCCGCGTGGGGGATGGCGTCTACCGCATCCGCAACCGCGCTTCCGGTAAGCTCATCGACCTGATGATGACCGGCACCGCAAACGGCACTTGGCTGCACCTGTGGGAGGATGTGGGCGGCACGTCCCAGATGTGGACCGTAGAACCCACCCCCGCCGGTACCGTCCGTCTGCGCTCCTCTTGGGCCAGCGGCAAGTGCATCGACACCGTGGGCATGGGCGTCGCCGACGGTGCACAGCTCCAGATCTGGCAGGAGACCGCCGGTGAGGACCAGCTGTGGACCATCGCCGAGGTGAAGGACCGCGCAAAGCGCGCCGCTAAGGCCGCCAAGGAAGAAGAACCCGCTGCCGCTCCTGTGGAAAAGGCTGAGGAGAAGCCGGTAGAGGCTGCCCCCGTGAAGGCAGAGCCGGTCGTGGAAACTCCGGCTGCTGAGGCTCCCAAGGCAGAAGAGGCAAAGCCCGAAGTGAAGGCCGAGCCCGTGAAGGCTGCCCCCGCCGCCAAGGCTCCCGCAAAGAAGCCCACCGCCAAAAAGACCAGCCGCGCCGCCCGTAAGAAGGCCGCCGCGAAGAAGTGATTTCATAGAAACAACAGAAGACCCTCTGTTCCATACCATTGCGGTGTGAGGACAGAGGGCCTTCTGTTATTTTATTCACTCACAGCACCTTGTCTTCACCCAATATTCGCCCATGCTCTGACCCGGCTGGCCGGTGACGTCATCGCTGAGGTAGGCCGCCAGCTGGCAGGAGGCCGGGTCCCACGCACGGGCCTGTTCGACGGTGGGGTACTCCACCTCGGCGTACCAGAACTCGGTGGGCTGGCCTTCGTCCACATGGTTCACTTCCAGCACCAGCCCGTCCGGCAGAAGGTAGCTGCGGCGGATCTTGGGGATCAGCGGCTTTGCGATGATCTTGGTCTCCAGATCCTCGAAGAGGGCTTTATCGATGGGGCGTTCGATCTCCTCCCGCGCCAGCCCGCCGCCGGACTTGAAGCAGAGGATATAGTCGGTTCTGCCGCCCTTGAGCGCTTCTTCCCGGATGCGGACGGTGGGGTGGACGCTGATATAACCCTGCCGCATGGCGAACTCTTCCTTCAGCGGCAGTGCCGGGAAGCCTTCGCCCTCCGGCCAGCCGTTCACCATCCATTTGCGTTCGATTTCCATCTGTACGACCTCATTTCTGTTGGATTTTGTATTTATTCTAGCACGGTTTTATGATATTATAAAGTAGAATTGAAATTTAAGAGGAGCTGTTTTATGAAATCGACCCGCAATTATCCCGTCTACAAAGTCAACAAACACGCTGAGGGGCTGCTGGTGGGCGGCCACCCGTGGGTGTACGAGAACGACATCCTCGAAAGCCCGGAGGCGGAGCCCGAAAACGGCACCCTCGCCGATGTGGTCAGCCCCAAGGGTGCCTACCTCGGCACCGGTTTTATTTCGCTGAAGAGCAAGATCCGCGTCCGGCTCATCTCCCGCAACGCCAATGATACCTTCGATGCGGCCTTCTGGCGGCGCCGGGTCGAGTATGCGTGGAGCTACCGCAAGACCGTGCTGGAGCCGGACGACCTGTCCGCATGCCGCGTCATCTTCGGCGAGGCCGACCAGTTCCCCGGCCTGACCGTGGACCGTTTCGGCAGCATCCTCGTCACCCAGACCCTGAGCGTTGGGATGGAAAAGCTCAAGCCTGTGCTCTTCCCGATCTTGGCAGAAGTGCTGCGGGCCGACGGCCAGACCATCGACGGCATCTATGAGCGCAACGACGAAGCCCTGCGCGCCAAAGAGGGGCTGGAGCAGAACAAGGGCTGGTTTGAGCTGCCCGGCGAAGTGCACCCGGCCTCCACCCAGACCGAGATCTGCGAGAACGGCGTTTTCTACCACGTCGATTTTGAGAACGGCCAGAAGACCGGCTTCTTCCTCGACCAGAAGTACAACCGCCGCGCCGTGGCCCGCATTGCGGCGGGGCACACGGTGTTGGACTGCTTTACTCACACCGGCAGCTTTGCGCTGAACGCGGCCAAGGGCGGGGCGGCCCGCGTTACCGCCGCCGACATCAGCGCGGAGGCCATCGCGATGGCAAAACGGAATGCCGAGCGCAATGGCCTTGACAACATGGACTTCCTCTGCGAGGACACCTTTGAACTGCTGCCCCGGCTGGAAAAAGAGGGCCACCCCTACGACTTTATCATCCTCGACCCGCCAGCCTTCACCAAGGCCCGCCGCACCGTTGAGAACGCCATGCGCGGCTACAAGGAGATCAACTACCGCGCCATGAAGCTGCTGCCCCGCGGCGGCTATCTGGCTACGGCCAGCTGCTCCCACTTCGCCACCGAGGAGCTGTTCATCAAGATGCTCCACGCCGCCGCGAAGGACGCTCACCGCCAGCTTCGCCAGATCGAAGTGCGCCAACAGGCTCCCGACCACCCGATCCTCTGGGGCGTCCCGGAGACGAACTATCTGAAGTTCTTCCTGTTTCAGGTGATTTGAATAGCAGGACATGGGGGAGTCTGGCCGAATAGGGGAGGTGGCAATGCGAAGCATTGACGGAGAGGTTTATTCCTCTACAATAGTCATACTACCTCCCGCATACTCCAAAATTTCAGGAGACCGTTTGTGCAAAATCGTCAGTTTTGTCTATTGCGTTTTTTTTCCCTGTGGGCTATAATCATGCCATAGACAGCAACGGCGCTGTGGGTCACCTCCTGACTCGCAGCGCCGTTTTGTTTAAGAAGCTTTCGCGTGAAGACGCATCGACGCAGATGGGTCTTTGCGATGTTGGGAAAGACACGAGATCAAGTAAGGAGTAGGATTTATGGCAGCAAATGTTATGGAAATCTACGGCAGCAAGGTCTTTAACGAACATGTCATGAAGGAGCGCTTGCCGAGCGCGACTTACAAATCGCTGGAGCGCACCCTGCACAAGGGTGCCCCGCTGGACATCGAAGTGGCAAACGTCGTGGCCAGCGTGATGAAGCGCTGGGCCATGGAGCTGGGCGCTACCCATTACACCCACTGGTTCCAGCCGCTGACCGGCATCACCAGTGAGAAGCACGACGGCTTCGTCTCCCCCGTGGGCGACGGCACCGCGATCATGGAGTTCTCCGGCAAGGAGCTGGTGCGCGGCGAACCCGACGCTTCTTCCTTCCCCTCCGGTGGTCTGCGTGCTACCTGCGAGGCCCGCGGCTACACCGCATGGGACCCCACCAGCTACGCCTTCGTCAAGGATGATGTGCTGTGCATCCCCACCGCCTTCGTCAGCTACACTGGCGAGGCGCTGGATAAGAAGACCCCCCTGCTGCGTTCCATGAATGCACTGTCCGGTCAGGCCGTCCGTATCCTGAAGCTGTTCGGCAAGGATGTGGACT
>OLOZ01000332.1_pt1 | contig 47559 bp, 42 predicted proteins | sample 1673021 | NCBI WGS metagenome assembly OLOZ01 (sample SAMEA3136747, study PRJEB25190) | human gut metagenome | biome: human gut; feature: human-associated habitat; material: faeces | place: Austria | collected 2013 | reverse complement strand
AAAAGCCACACAATTATTCTCTATGGTTTCCGGGGTCATCATCTGACGCATGTCACTTCTGCCGGACGGATCTCCTACGAATCCCGTTCCACCACCTATCAGAACTACCGGTGTATGCCCGTATTTCTGCATATACATCATTATTATGACCTGCATGAAATGCCCCACATGAAGACAATCTGCAGTAGGATCGAACCCGATATAAAATTTTACTTTTTCATTCTGCAGAAGTTCACGAACTCTTTCTTCGTCTGTTGACTGTTCTATAAATCCTCTTTCCTTAAGAACATCATATACGTTATCATGTTTACTTACGCTGTCAGGTATAAAATCATATTTCATCTATGTTTTTCCTCCAAGTTACTCATCTTATCTTGCCCTTTTGACTCCGCCTCATCCCAGCTGACATCACGGGGACGATTCACAAGCAGATCCGGGTCCTCACGGAGAATCATCATTACTTCGTACCGTAAAGTCTGTCTCCGGCATCACCAAGTCCGGGCAGTATATATGCATGATCATTGAGACATTCATCTTTGGCCGCTATAAATATATCTACGTCAGGATGTGCTTTCTGCAACACTTCAATACCTTCAGGAGCTGCAATAAGGCACATAAAGATGATTTTTCTTCCGCCTCTGGCTTTAATAAAATCAATAGCTGCCGCAGCACTTCCTCCGGTGGCCAGCATAGGATCCACCACGAAAATCTCTCTTTTTTCTATATCATTAGGCAGTTTGCAGTAATATTCAACAGGCTCATGAGTTTCGGGATCTCTGTAAAGCCCTACATGCCCTACTTTGGCATTAGGCACAAGAGCCAGCATTCCGTCAACCATTCCAAGCCCTGCTCTCAAAATAGGCACTATAGCTATATCCTCACCCTGAAGCATTTTTACTGTAGTCTTCTGCATAGGAGTAGTTATTTCCACTTCTTCCAGCGGAAGCTTCCTCGTTGCTTCATATCCCATAAGCATAGAGATTTCTCTTACTAATTCTCTGAAATCTTTAACACTTGTTTCTTCTTTTCTCAGCATCGCAGTCTTATGCTGGATCAACGGATGATCGAATACATATACATTGCCCATAATAAATAGTACCTACCTTTCTTCTCATATAAAAACATTTATTTTCACATTTCATCAAGCATATTAACTCTTCTTTGATGTCTTCCCCCTTCAAATTCCGTATCAAGCCACGCAGCTATAATATCAAGAGCTTTTTTTTCTTCTGTTGTACGCCCTCCCAAGGCCAGAATATTAGCATTATTATGTTTTTTCGCCATTTCAGCCATATGAACATCCGTACATAGAGCGCATCTTATACCCTTTACTTTATTTGCCGCTATGGATATACCTATACCGGTACCGCAGCATACTATTCCGCGCTCTGCCTCGCCTTTGGCGACAGCTTCTGCACACGCCCTGCCGAAAACAGGATAATCTACTGATTTCTCAGAATCGGTCCCCAGATCTATAATCTCTATATTTCTGAACTGTAAATATTTCTTTATAGCTTCCTTCAAGCTGTATCCGCCGTGATCGCTGGCGATGGCAATTTTCATGTCTGCACCCTTTCTCCGCTGATGCGGCTTTGTGGTCTTCTGTTTTTTCTTATCTTCACTACACTCTTGCTATATTGTATCCGGCCGATTTGAGCATTCTGTTCATAACTGCAAATCCGACCCCGTCTCTGTCGCTCATAGCTCCTGCCAATATTAAATCGACACCCTCACTGTCCAGATCTCTCAGCTTTGAGAAAAAATCATGAGCAGCTTCGATAAAAGCCTTTTCCTCAAAAAGTATCACGCCTACTTTTAATCCCAGTCGTTCATTAAGGATCTTCAAACGTTCTATCTCACTCTTTACTTTTTCCCGCCTGCCTTCGATAACAGTCATCTGTGCCTTGGGAGCATAATGCTTGTACTTCATTCCCGGAGATTTGGGTTTATAATTATTTGCCCCGTTTATATCTGCTCCGTCTGCCGGGTCCAGCGTTCCAATGTCAACGTCTTTAAGCAAAGCCTCGTCATATCTTACTTTTTTTCCTATTGCTGCTTCTATGTTCTCTGCTGTTATTATTCCGGGCCTCAGTATAATTGGATTATCTCCTGTCATGTCTACAACGGTGGATTCTATGCCAACCCGACAGTCTTCCCCTGAAATAACCGCATCTATTCTACCGTTCATATCAGCAATAACATCTTTTGCTCTCGTTGGGCTTGGGCTGCCTGATATATTAGCGCTGGGTGCTGCTATCGGACACCCTGCCATATTTATAAGAGACAAAGCCGCTTCACTGTCAGGCATTCTGACAGCTACTGTGTCAAGGCCGCCTGTAGTTCTGTCAGGGACGCACTCTTTTTTTTTCAGTACCATAGTAAGCGGTCCCGGCCAAAAATTATCTATCAAAGCTACGATATCAGCACTGAGCATAGGAGTCAGCTGGCCTATATCACTTGCTCTTGCGATATGAACTATCATTGGATTATCACTGGGTCTTCCTTTTGCCGCATATATTCGAGCAACAGCTTCTTCATCAAAAGCATCAGCTCCCAGTCCATATACTGTTTCCGTGGGGAAAGCCACAAGGCCTCCGTTTTTTATGATAACGGCAGCCTGTCTTATATCCCATTCACTTGTGGTAAATATCTTTGTCTGCATATCACAACACCTTAGAAGTTTTTCATCTTCTCAGCCTGATCGTTTGTAATCAGACCGTCTATTATCTCATCAAGATCTCCGTCAAGAAAATTATCCAGTTTGTAAAGCGTAACTCCTATTCTGTGATCTGAAACCCTTCCCTGAGGGAAATTATATGTCCTGATCCTTTCACTTCTGTCCCCGGAACCAACCATACTTTTTCTCTGGTCGGCAATCTCTTTGTTCTGTTCCTGCATCTTGAGATCATAAAGTCTTGATTTCAATACTTTAAAAGCCTTTTCCTTATTCTTTATTTGAGATTTTTCATCCTGACATGTAACTACAAGACCCGTAGGTTCGTGAGTAAGCCTTACAGCTGAATCTGTTGTATTTACACACTGCCCTCCGTTTCCCGAAGCTCTGTAAACGTCCACCCTCACATCATTAGGATTAAGATCTACTTCTACATCATCTACTTCGGGAAGCACCGCGACCGTGGCAGCCGACGTATGGATCCTTCCGCTTGATTCCGTCTCAGGTACCCTCTGTACTCTATGGGCTCCGCTCTCATATTTAAGTCTCGAATAAGCGCCTTTTCCTTTTATGAGAAGTACTGCTTCCTTAATTCCGCCCAAACCTGTATCATTAAGTTCTATAAGCTCAGTCTTCCATCGGTTTCTTTCCGCATATCTGGTATACATTCTCAAGAGATCAGCCCCAAACAAAGCAGCTTCCTCACCGCCCGTTCCTGCTCTTATTTCCAAAATTACATTCTTTTCATCATTAGGATCTTTTGGCAACAGTAATATTCTGAGTTCTTCTTCCTGTTGTTCTATGACATCCTCAAGCTCGGAAATTTCCATCTTAGCCAGCTCCCGCATCTCCTCGTCTCCGTCTTCAAGAATCTCTTTGGCTTCTGTCAGATCCGCTTTAGCTTTCTTATATTCTTTGTATTTTTTCACAATAGGCTCCATCTCACCCATTTCCTTAACATGTTTCTGCCACACAGGCTGATTATTTATTATCTCAGGGTCTGAAACTTTTTGAGCGAGCTCATCGTATTTTTCCGTTATAAAATCTAATTTATCAAACATTTTTAACTCCTGTTTTTCTGATTATGCGCGATTTTCACATGAAAAAACCGCTCTTTTTCTAACTCTATATTATATCAGAAGTTTTATATAAAGAAAACCGTTAATTAGAAAGGCTGCTAATCCGCAAAAATAATAAACATCCCCAGTATTCCTACCGATATAACAAATCTTTCTTTGCTGATTCTGCTCAGCCACAATGTTTTAATAAAATTATATGAATTATAAAAAAGTGAAAATGACGAAATGAAAAATAAAACCGCCTTTTTTACTATTTTACAAATTAAAACGATATCCGGCTCCCCATATCGTTTCTATTATTTTAGGATTCCGCAGATCATTCTCTATTTTCTCTCTAATTCTGTTTATATGCACTGAAACTGTCGCTGCATCAGAAACATAATCATATCCCCATATTTTTTCAAAAAGAGTCTCTTTTGAAAATACAATATTAGGATTTTGAGCCATAAAACAAAGAAGCTCAAATTCTCTGTTAGGGAGCTTTATTTCCTGCCCATCTTTCCATACCCGCCATGTCTTCGGTTCTATTATTACATTTCCTGCGACAATTTTGTCAGTATGCTCTACTGTATTTTTTCCGGAACCGCCCCCTGTAAGTCTCTGATATCTTCTCAAATGGGAACGAACTCTTGCAACCAACTGGGATGGATCAAAAGGCTTTGTTATATAATCGTCAGCACCCAATCCCAGCCCCCTTATCACATCTATCCCTTCTGTACGAGCCGTCACCATCAATATCGGTATGTCGATATCCTCTCGTACAGATCTGCATATATCATATCCACTGCAGTTAGGAAGCATTATATCAAGTAAAATCAGATCATATCCTCCCTTTTTGAGCTCCGCAATAACCATGGCTCCATCTCCAACAATCTTTGTCTCATATCCGTTGCTTTCGAGATAATCCTGCTCCAACTGAGCTATTTTCACATCATCTTCTGCTATCATTATTTTACCCATTATACCTCCCTCCATGGAAACAAAGACTTATTTTCAGGCCTCCATTATTTTCAGCCTTTGCCCATCCTCCGTGTCTTTCTATTATATATTTAACTACATAAAGCCCTACTCCACTGCCCTTCACATTCCTTGCATCATCACAGCGATAAAAGCGATCGAATATATTATCAATCTTATCTTCCGGGACTCCCGGCCCGTTATCTTGCCACTCCAGCACCATATCTTCACCATCACTATATATCCGCACACTTATAATAACAGGGTGCGAATATGAATATTTAATACTGTTTTCAAAAAGATTATCAAGAATACGCCTTACCTGATCTACATCCATCCATATATCAGGCATAATCTGACAGCTGTCCCACGATATCTCAAATACTACATCGGTCCGTTCTGTCACACTTTCTTTCTGAGCTATATATACCGACACATACTCAGCCAGATCTGCTTTGACCATATGAAAAGGCATCTGGCCGCTCTCTATTCTGGAAAAGTCAAAAAGTTTCTGGAGAAGTATATTCATCTCCTCAGTTGACTCATATGCCGTTCTTAAATATGCTTCTTTTTTTTCATGGGTATCAGCCACTCCATCCTGTATACCCTTTATATAACCCTGTATGGACGTCAAAGGAGTCCTTAAATCATGAGATATCCCTGTAATCATATCTGTGCGAGCCTTTTCATTTCTCAATCTCTGCTCCCGGTCTTCAAGTATCCTGACCTGCATTTTGTTAAAAATGGTACATACATCTTCGAATTCCGCTTCTCCTTTGTAATAAATCTCTTCTTTCAAATTACCATTCTTTATTCTCTCAGCTGCCTTCATAAGTTCGTTCATAGGCCTCATTATCATTTTATTGGTTCGCTTCATAAAAAAATATGAAACTGTCAGTAATACAATTATAAGAGATATCCCTGTCAAAAGAGCAATAAACAACAACATAAAATCAAACTGCTTCATATATGATATCTGACTGTTATCACTGAACTTAGCCGCCAATATCACATTCCCGCTTTCCCCATGCTTCATTTCAACTACCGTAATTCCCCTGTAAAAAAATATCTGAGGACTTTCAGAAACTTGTACTCTGCCACCTATATCGTCACTAATATCTTTCCACTGTCTGCTGCTGTTTCCATATATTATACTGTCCCCATTCAAAACCAGCATATCATATCCATATTCACTAAGGGACCCTTTAAGATTTTCCCATGATCCGTCTTCAGTCTTCTTTATAGCATCTGTGACATCTGTGACATGTTCGTCAATTTTCCCCTGAAATATAATATCCAAATTTTTTTCAATAGGATCTTCAAAAAACACCGCAATAATTACGCAAAACATAAGAAAAGACAAAAACGCTGCCGCCAATATCATAATGTTTGAACGAAACGTCTTTCTTTCCAATTTCATCAGCTCATCTCCTTATTGTTAATGATAATTTATAATACTGTATCAATATGATTTTTTCCATATATCTTCTCAAGCCTTCTAAACACAACCATAGCTATAATTCCACTTATAACGCCTGTCAATATACCTCCCAATATATCTGTAGGGTAGTGCAGATATAAATAAAGCCTGGAAAAAGTAATCAACAAAGCCAATATGAGCGCAGCCCACCAAAATTTTGCTTTTTCCAAAAACAAAGCAGTAACCGCTGCAAATGAAGCGGCAGTATGCCCCGAAGGAAAGGAAAAATCTCCAGGAGCTGCTACCAAAAGCTTCACCATTGGATTCACATCAAAGGGCCTGGGTCTTGCTATCAAATTTTTTAAAATCAAATTACAACACACCAAATCCACAACAAGCGCCATCAAAACAAGTATTCCCTCTCTTCTGTATTTCTTTGTTGCCAAAAGAGTTACTCCCATAACTATCCATATAATTCCTGCATTTCCCAACTTCGTAATAGCCGGCATTACGACATCTGCCGCTGCACTTCTAAGATGATCTTGTATCATGTTTAAAACTATTATTTCTGTTCCTGTCATGGTCACCCTCCTTTTTCATATTGCCCAAAATATATTTATTCATCTTTTTAATGACTACCCTGATCGCAAAGATTAAAACTGCTGCAATGATAAGCGCCGTCATCATGTACAATGCCATATGAATATTTACAGTTCCTATGTTAAACATCCATGGCGCTGTCGTAAGAATGCCGGATATTCCCACGACTATTGTAACACATATAAATGCTCTCAGCTTATTGAAAGGTACACAGCTTTTTAGAACAGCCATATATGAAATGCTTATGAGCATGATATATGTCACAGTGGATATCTGCCCCTGAGAAAAAGGCGCTGTTTGACTCACAACGGCTATCATCATGGCTACAGCCATACCAAAAGGAAATGCCTCAATTATTACTTTCCTTAAAAAACTGCCTTCTATTTTTCGTGTATCCGACTCGAAAACAGTCAAAAATGATGGATATGCCTCCATAAAAGCATCTACAAGAGTTATCTGCAGCGGAATAAAAGGAAACGGAATATTGACAGCTATGCAGAACAACGATACGATAAGAGAATATACAGTCTTTATAAAAAATACTCCCGCCGTTCTCGTAACATTATTCACTACCCTGCGGCCTTCCATTACCACATAAGGTAATCCTGTAAAGTCCGAACCAAGCATTACTACCTGAGCAATTTGTCTGCTGGCATCACTTCCATCACACACAGCTATAGAACAATCTGACTCCCTCATCGCCAGCAAATCATTAACTCCGTCTCCTGTCATGGCAACTCGATGACCTTTGTTTTTAAACGCTTTAATTAGGGCTTTCTTCTGATCCGGCGATACTCTGGCAAAGACAGTATATTTGTCGCATATTTGTTTTAAATCTTCATCCCTTTCCAAAAGAGACATGTCTACAGCATTCTTCCATCCCGAGATTCCAGCTTTTTTGGCAGCCACTGAAGCCGTCTTCACATGATCTCCCGAAATGACCTTTATATTTATGCCTTCCCTTTGAAAGAAAGCCATGGTATTCTCAACTCCTCTCCTTATGGAGTCTTCCATAGATACAAAATAAAGAGGCCTGATCTCGGCAGGAAGTATTTTTTCATCTTCCCACTTATCCCCATAATATCCTATGCTCACGACTCTGCGTCCAGCTTCAAGTTCGCTTCTTACATTGTCCGGAATTTCCGGCAGCAGTTTTTCCGGTGCCCCTATAAACACACTGCCCTCATCAACAAAACTTACCGATCCCCACTTTCTCTTTGACGAAAACGGTATTTTTTTCACTGATCTGTATATCTGCTCTTCGCCAAAAACTTTCCTCAAAGCTTGAAAAGTCGTATTATTGTCATCGGCGGCGAAAAAGTATGATTTTATCAGCGCTGCCATTTCTCCCTCAGAGACCTGCGAATATGGTATAACAGAAACTACTCTCAAAGTTCCATCTGTAAGCGTTCCCGTCTTGTCAAAACATAAGACATCCACATGAGAAAGAGATTCAAGAGAGTAAATATCCTGTATCAGGATCTTCATCTTGGCAAGGCGTATCACCCCGGCCGCAAGAGATACAGAGATGAGAAGCACAAGCCCTTTAGGCAGCATCCCCAAAAGAGCCGCAGACGACGAGATCACGGACAAATTCACTGCATCTCCTCTGAAAACGAAAGATTCAAGAAACAAAAGAATGCCAAGAGGAAAGATAAGAAAACCGGTGAGACGAGTTACCTTATTCATGGAATCCAATAATTCTGATTCAGGTTTCTTACTCTTCTTCACCTCAGCAGAGATTCTCCGGACATAATTTTCCTCGCCCACATGAACCACCTCTGCGTAAGCTTTCCCCGAAATTACAGAGCTTCCCGACAAAAGACTGCTTCCCTCTTCTTTTACAACAGCATCACATTCGCCTGTAAGCAGCGATTCATTTACTTCAAGCATTCCCTCTGAAACAATTGCGTCATTACAGACTTGATCTCCGCTTCTCAGAACCATAACGTCACCCTCAGTTATTTCTTCCGCCGAAACTTCATATTCTTTCCCGTCACGGCAAATTCTTACCAAAGGCCTGTTGAGCAGCGTAAGTTTTTCTACAAGTCTCTTGGCTTTAAGTTCCTGAGCCGTTCCTATTACTATGTTGGCCAGCACTATTAATATGAACAGGATATTGGAATAGGCGCCTACGGCAAGCAGCAGCGCCGCTATAGAAAAATTCAAAAAGTTAAACAGTGTGAATACGTTTTCGTATACTATCCTCAGTCCGCTTTTCATTATCCCTGATCCTGCATATGATGCTGAACATTTTTTCATAATTTAAGATCTCCCTTCTCTTAAAATTCCCTTCGCTGCCCAAATCCTTTACCGCCTCTATAAACCCTACGGCCTGAATGATATATCTGTAATCCTTCTCACATGTCCCCGCCTGTTGGATATATTCTTTATGAAGCTCTTCCAGATCGTCCGGATCTTTGATATTTATCTCTTCGTCAACTCTCTCAAAAGACTGAAGGTTTTCTTTCATATAGCCATGCAGCTTTCTTTCATATAAGCCGTGAGCTTTAATGTTTCCCCGAAAAGCCGCATTATGTGGAAAGGTAAATATATCAGCTATATAATGAGTAAGTTTCCCCATAAGATAATATCTCTTCACCTCACTGTAACCGCCTTGTTTAAGTTTTTCATACAATTTTCGTATTGAAGGCATCACATTCTCATAATTATGTCCGCACAGAAATTTACCCCTTATCTGACCGTGGAGATATGTCAAAGGATTCTTGTCAGGCTCTATGCTTCCCAGCACAAACGCTTTTCTGCACAAATACGGAACCTGTTTTCTGTGAATTTCCATCAAAGCTCTTCCAAGCATTCTGTGATCTATATTTTTCATGACAGCGCCTCTTTTCTCTGACCGGAACCACTGCCGCCCTTTTGGCCCGCTTTTCTGAAAATCATGTATTTCTGCACTATCCAGCTCGTTATAAACAACACACACTCCGTCATTATCTTGGCCGTATATACTGGAATTCCCAGCCCTGCCGTAAAGGCTTCAAGTGCCAAACTGTTCATCACCAAGATAAAAGCTGCCAGAGCCAGATAATCAAGCGCAGTTTTTAACGTCTTTTTTTCATAAAATACAAAACGGCAGTTCATAGAATAATTATATCCCGCACTGATAACTCTGGCAGCTATATTTGCAGTCATTACGCCCCATGAAGAGGACGGCAAAATGACAGAGAATACTACAAACAATCCATAATCCAGTATAAAACTGCTGAAAGACGAGGCGGAAAATTTAAAAAGGTCACGGTATATACGGAAAGAATCTTTAATTTTGTGGAAATGAGAACAGCTGTTTTCCTTATCATGGTATATGGTTTTTATAGGCACTTCTTTCATACTTATCCCGCGCTGGGCGCATATTATAAGAACATTCATCTCATATTCGTATCTGCTGCCTTTCACCTCTGACATCAATTCCAGCATTCCGGCCGGAAAAGCTCTCAGTCCCGTCTGAGTATCCGAAATGAACTGTCCTGACACCATGTGAAACATTTTTCTTGTTATTATATTTCCCATTCTTGATTTCCATGGAACGTCATTATTTATAGTTCTGCTCCCCAATATCAGCGAGCTGCCATATCGAGCCGCAGCTTTCAAAAGTGCAGCCATATCCTCGGGAAGATGCTGACCATCCGCATCCATTATACCTATATAATCACACCGCTGGTTCTCATCTTTTATATATCTCAGAGCAGTTTTGATCGCTTCTCCTTTTCCAAGGTTCATAGCGTGTTCAAGCACAGTACATTTGTCTTTCAGTCTCTCAAACACAGTATTATACCTGCTGAGACTCCCGTCGTTTACTACTATTACCTCTTGCCCTAAAGCAATATTTTTTTCCGCCAATTTTTCAAGATTATCATCTGGATTCAGCGCCGGTATTATTACTATATTTTTCATATCCATACGTCCTCCTTATCTTTGTTATGCATATAAATTAATCCCAAAGTTTAAGGATTCAACGCATATTTTTTAAACAAAGTTTAAACTTTAAAAAAAGAATTCCGATGATACTTTCTTATATCATCAGAATTCTTTAATTCAGCAATACTATTAATGGAAAGCTACATCAATTCCCAGCCGCTTGTCTTCTCTCTAAGCTCTACGTAATCTTTATATATACCGTCTTTTTTCATAAGACTATCGTGGTTTCCCCTCTGGGTTATTAAACCGTCAGCAATAACTAAAATCTGATCAGCTTCTTTTATTGTATTAAGTCTGTGAGCTATCACCAATAGTGTTTTCCCCTTTACGAGCTGGGAAATAGCTTCCTGTATATATATTTCATTGTCCACATCTACGCTTGCTGTAGCTTCATCCAATATTATCACGGGAGCATCTTTCAATATACAACGGGCAATAGAGACTCTCTGTTTTTCTCCGCCTGAAAGAGAAGCGCCTCCTTCTCCTATCACCGTATCGAATCCGTCAGGCAGCTGCATGATAAAATCATAACATCTGGCTTTTTTCGCCGCTTCATATACTTCTTCTTTTGAAGCATGAGGTTTACCCATGCTTATATTGTTATATACTGTATCCTGAAACAGATATACTCTCTGAAATACCACACTTATGTCGTTCATCAACTCCGATATTGGTATGTTCCTGATATCCTGTCCCCGAACAAGAATCTGCCCGTCCTTTACATCCCAAAATCTTGTGATGAGATTAGCAATAGTAGATTTGCCTCCTCCTGAAGGTCCTACAAGAGCTGTCATTTTCTGGGGAGCCATGCTAAAATCTATATGACGGAGAACTTCCTCCTTTCCGTACGCAAACGATACATTGCGAAATTCAATTTCAGGTATGTTATTGTCCGATTTTTTAGGAATATGATGCTTTCCTTTATCAGGGAGTTCTTTTTCATCTAATACTTCTTCTATTCTGTCAAGGCAACTATTCATTACTGTAAGCCGACTTGCTTCTCCATATAATGCTTTAAGAGGCCCGAAAAGATCAAATATGAACAGTAGTAACCCCATAAGATACGGCAATATAAGCTCCCCTAACTGATAAAGATATATAGAATAAGCAAAAATAATTGTCATTCCCAATGCATAAAGTACATTTAAACGCCTGTGCCAAGGGGTCAAAGATTCCTCGAATTTTATGCTTGTATCCTTTGATCTTCTGAAATTATCTGACAATTCCTCTGATTTTTCTCCCAAAAGATTATAACTTTTTATTATTCCTATACCTTCTATAAATGATAATACCGCATCTGTAAGTTTTTCGCTCTGCTGTTGGCGGACAGCTGCTTCATCAAGAGATATACGATTCATATTTTTAGCTGTCAGTACAGCTAAAACACTTACAGCCACGGCTACTATCCCCAGTCTTATATCAAAGAATAAAATAAAAACACCCATTATCGCTGCTGTAAACATATAATTCATCATGTTGGCGAGAGAGCTCATTACTATTTCTTCGACAAAAACCATATCAGTACTTAGCACAGAACTGATTTTTCCTATATTGCCTGCTGTAAAATATCCCATGGGTAGCTTTCTCAAATGGGAACCCAGCTCAAGCCGTTTTTCCGCAAACATCATGTATCCTGATGCACTCTGCAGTTTATCACCAGCAAACTGGCAAACTGATTCCGCTATCACAATTAAAGCTAAAGCTATTCCTACTTTTAGGCAATAGATCCCTGTCAGACTTTCAGTATAAAACTTCTCTAATATCAGAAACGCCAGAAAAATAGGCATTTTAGACAGTATTGACTTAAAAAATGAAAATAAAAATGCTTCTTTTATTTTCTTGCTGTATTTCCCCGATAATCTAAGAATACGTTTTAAAAGTTTAAGCATTTCTCTTACCATCCTTTCCTGCTGTGGTGGTCTTCCAGTCTGCACTTTCTAAAGCTGCCTGCCATAGTTTCTCATACGAAGGGCATTCCCTTATAAGCTGATCATGTGTCCCTGCACCTGCTATATAACCTTTCTCCATCATATATATCATATCTGCATTTTTTACTGATTGCAGTCTGTGCGCGATAACTATGAGAGTCTTGCCTTTTACTGCTTCAGAAATAGCTTTTTCAAGTTTATCTTCATTTTCCGGATCGGTGAAGGCCATGGCCTCATCAAGAACAACTATAGGCGCATTTTTAAGAATGGCTCTTGCCAAAGCTATTCTCTGTCGCTGGCCTCCAGAAAGCTTCCTGCCTCCACTTCCTGATAAAGTGTCTATCCCCTGAGGAAACTTATCTATAAATTCCATACACTGCGCTTTCTCGGCAGCTTCAATAACTTGCTCTCGAGATGCCGATGGGCATCCTATCTTTATATTTTCAAAAATAGATGTATTAAACAAATACTGATCCTGATCTACATATGAAATAATTTGAGTGAGAGCTTCCAAGCTCATATTTCTAAGATCCTGCCCTCCTATAGTTATAGCTCCCCGATCAGGATCATAATAATGAACCAGCAGCTTGGCAAGCGTGCTTTTACCTGATCCTGACTCTCCCACAAGAGCAACTTTCTGCCCTTCTTTTATAACCATGTTTATATGATCTGCCACAAGTTTCTTCTCATATGAAAAAGCCACATCAGTGAACCTTATAGTCAGCCCATCCCCATTAAAATCTCTGTCAGTTTGCTTTAGCGGTTCCTCATTCATCAGATTCTCCAGTGCCGATATCTTATAATTTATTTGTGGCAGAGAAGGAATAAAACTCAGCGCTTTCAACAGAGGAATACCTATGCTTAGTGAAAGACACATTACAAGAATAAGATCGGGAAGCGCTGAATATCCTCTGAGTACGAACCACGAGCCTAATGGCAGCGTAAGTATCAGCGTAGACGGGAGTACACTATTATATACAGCCATCCACGGCCAGCACGCCTTATACCACCCTAAGGTAAAATCTCTGTAATTCTTTATATCTTTTTCATATCGCTTATATGAATCACCATCCTTATTGAAAACTTTTACAACTTCCATACCATTGATGTATTCAATGATAGTATTATTCATCACTTTGCCGGCTTTGTAATAATTACTCATGTCCTTGTTGCCTATAGCATACATGACGCACATAGCCGCCATACCAATTGGAAGCGACGCCATAGACAGCAAAGCCAGCTTCCAATCTACTGCAAAAAGGCTTATATATACCATAACAGGAACAGCTACATTGCCCAAACCTTCCGGCAGAGCATGCGCTAACAGCATCTCTATACTATCGACATCATCAACAAACATACGCTTAAGACTGCCGGTTCCTTTTTCCTGTATCCTGCCCATCGGCAAATTTTCCAAGCGTCTCTGAAGATAGATTCTGAGACGCATAAGTATATTATAGGCAGCATCGTGAGACATAGAGAGCCCTTTCACATAAAGTAAAGCATGTAAAACAAGACATATACATACACCTGCAATACATACTGTTATATATCCAAAGCTTATTGCCTCCCCCATTATCAACGGCTTTATGATCCTGTATACAAATAAAAATGGCAGAACCTGCAGCAACACAGCCAAAAGTATAACTATCCCGGACAATATAGTCCTGTTTCTGTACGATCCCGCATATTCTAAAACTTTATTGAACATCTGTATTTCTCCTTCCATCCAAATTACTATATCGGTTATCTGAAAATTTACGCCTCACTTTCTTCGCACAATCATACCCTCAAGTCAGATCATGAGATACAGACAGGCATAAAAAAACGCATATAGTTATGCGTAGCTAACTTTATGCGTTATATTTTAATTCCATATTATACTGGTTTCTACCAAAATTCTGTTTGTTTTTAATAATTTTAAGTAAACTTCTCTATACTTTTTGCCATCAAGGCCTGTAGTCCTTAGGAAGAACTCCGTATTTTTTTTTGAAAGCTGATGAAAAATGACTCATATTTGAATAACCGCACAAAGCAGCTGTCTGAGTCACATTCAGTCTGTTTCCTGCCAAAAGATATGCTGCATGTTCCAGCCTCTGTTCTATTACAAAAGAATGGACTGACATTCCTGTTATTTCTTTAAAATCTCTGCTTAGTTTTGAAAGACTTATTCCTGCTTCCTTAGCCAGTCCTTCTCCATCAGGCACATTTACGCAATCTTCTATAATTCTCTGCCTCACTTGAAGCGCTGCTGCTTTGTCAGTTCTTGATATAATATTATTTCTCTGTCCGTTCATTACTTCTTCAAAGCATACAGCGACCAGCTCCCAAACCTTACCTTCCATGTGAAGATCTGCAAGAACTCCATTATATTTTTTCGTTTCCTCGATTTCAGTCAGCAAACGTTTCGTATAAGCAGTGGCCTGTAATTTTGACGTGGATCTCAGCAAACATTTCACTTCAGATTTTATTCTCTCATCCATACAGTCTTCCATGATGCGCATAAATCTGCAAGTAGGTATCTGAATACTCTTAAATCTCAGTTCTCTGCCACCCTCATAGTTGCCTTCACTGACCGCAGACTTATCTCTATACATACAAAGCTCTCCCTGCTTCATATATACATGTTTCTCTCCCTCCATTTGCCAGTCCATGCCATTGTTAATAAAAAATACAATCTGTATTGTATCTGTTCCTCTGCCTGAGTTTTTTTTCACACGTATATCATGTGTCCATTTCATTCTCCAGTCAGTAAAAGATATTCCTTGTCTCGATTTCTGTTCTCTGACAGAAAACTCTCCCAACTCAGCAGGAATTTTGTTTATAAATTTCTGTATCGGTTCTCCGCCTGTTTTTTCAAACATCTCATTTATATACTTGTCGGGATTTGATATTGCCATGATTTCCTCCTTATTTAGTAAGGATATACTAACCAGATGCACATGTCAACCACCTCAAACAAGTTCTGTTATTTTATGGTAAAATAAAAAGCACTTGAAGTTTTACTTCAAAGTGTTTTTATCACCATATGGCTTCCATCTGGCCGTAGCTCTTTCTATTCTTTTATACCCTATAAGTTCCACATCAAATCCTGCCTCTCTGAATATCTGCGTAGGTTTGATTCCTTTCATATATTCCCTGACAAAATGTTGCTTGAATCCTTCAGAATATATAATTCGTGCGGAATTAACATCATCTACATATGGATTCTTTTCTAATTCTTGAATTTCGGCTTCTGTGAATTCTCTTCGTCCCATAACATTCTCCCGTTCTCAATATTTTTTACAATGAACAAAGCGGGATCGTCGCAATGATCGATTCCCGCTGATGTTCATTTTCTTACTGAATTAACGTCTTATCTTTCTTCTGATGGTGACAACTCCTGCTCCCGCAGCCGCTATCATCACCGCTCCAATTACTGCTATAGGCATATCGTCCCCGGTTTTAGTCCCTGAACCGCTTGTCTTATCATAAGTATTAACAAACACAGCTTCATCTGCACCCGTTACTTTTACTTCCAGACTTCCGTTTTTATTATCAGTGACCTCTGCTTTTATATTATATACCGTATCATCGTACTGAACATTTTCTTCATCACCTTTTATCTCCGCGATAGTGTATTCATACGTATCAGCCTTGTCATAGTCGATCGCCTCGAATAAGATCTGTCCATTGCTGTCATTTTTAGCGCTTGAAACAATATTGCCTTCTTTATCTTTCAGAACAAATTCAAACTGTCCGTCCTGAAGTGTTCCGTTGACAAACTGTTTGGAAGCTCCAAATGCAGCTGACGTTCCCTTGGCCTCATAGGTATTATTGAATTCTATTTTATTTTCCCCATCTGCGGTTTCAAAGGTTACGGACAAGCCTCCCTTCGCGTCATCCTTTACATGCGCTATAACAGTAACTATCTTATCATCATAAGACACGCCTCCGAGATTATTATTCTGCTCTCTGACAGTGTATGAAATGTCTCCCGGCCTGTCATAAGTGATTTTAGGGAATGACACATTGCCATTCTCATCGTTTACCGCCTTTGCAACAACTTTATTATTTGCATCTACCAATTCAAAGATAAATTCTCCTTTATTAAGGTCTCTTCCATCAATATTTTTGGTAATTTTGATTCCCCCATCACCTGTAAGACTGGAATCAGTTGGAGTCACACTATAGATATTGGTAAAAGTAAAGGCTGCGCCGTCTTTCGGTTCTCTTTCTGCAGTCAGACCTCCCTTTCCATCATCCTTCAACGTTATTTTTAAAGTTTTGCTTTGACTGTCATTAGTAACACCATCAACCTTGCCCGATTCACTCACTGTATAAGTGAAGGTTTTACTTCTTGCACCGTCTGAATCCGGTTCAACTTCCTCCAGATCATCTGCCTCAAAGTTCACAGTACCAAAGTCCACGTTGCCGTTTTTATCATTTTTGACTGTTGTATCTTCAGGCATCGGCGCTCCATCCTCTCCTTTGAGGGTAAATGTAAAGGCCTCTTTGATATCCGGTTTTGTAAGCGCTGCATCAGCATCCAATATTTTGCTTCCGTTGATATTTACAGATATCTTGTCTGCATTGGCTCCGTAAGTGTTTTCGAAATCAAGCTTATCCGCTCCATAAGCAGTCGCCGTCAGAGTACCGTCTTTATTATCTTTGACTTTTACTGTAAAATCAACGCTTCCTTTATTTACTGTAATCTTCTTATCTGAAAGTCCCTCTGTGAGCTCTTCTGCTGTATAGCTTACAGTATACGTATCATCAGTCGGGTTAAATGTTGCTCTTCCCTCTTGGGTTAGCTTTGTGAGCTGTTCGCTGGAATAACTCAAGGATTTGTCAAATGTTATTTTTCCTTCAGCATTATTAGTGCCTTTGGCTACGATACCATCATCCCTGGAAGTTCCCTGGTAGCGAACCCGGAAGCTGAACTCTTTATCAGCCATCTTTCTGCCGTTCAGCGTCTTCGTTCCGGATAGACTCACAGCGTTATCGTCCGGCGTTTTCGCATTATATTTATTGGTAAATGCCAGTTTAATAGGTTCCTGACCAACCTGAGTATTGCTGTCCCACTCAACCGTCTTTACTACCGCTGCGTCTTTTTCTACAACAGTGACTGTTTTCAGCGTACCATCCTTATTGTCAGAAACAGTAATACTTACATTATATTCAGCCTTGTCGTAATCCTCATAACCACTGCCCTCTGGGGTATTTTCCTTAACTGAGAAGCTGTATGTTTCATCTATATCCGATTCATCAAAAGTAAGATTGCTGAACTGCGCAACCACTGCAGGGACACCTGCATCTGCGCCTGCTTCGTTTGCAAATGAACCGGTCATCTCTTTCATCCCAAGCTTCTTCATAGTCGCATTGTCTTCCGCAGTAATTGTAAATTCAAATTTATCTGCTTCAAGAGGCTGATTATTCAAAGTCTTGGTTACCTGAATACCGCCGACAGCTGCATAATCCATGTTTGCACTATAAATATTCTCAAAATTACTGTGTGTAACCTGCGGAGTAGCAGTCAGTTTTCCGATTCCATCTTTATCCGATACGTTAACTGTAATAGTGGCTTCTTTTGAATCATATGTCAGTCCGTTTGTTCCCGAACCCGTCTGATCCTCAGTCACCTTATAAGTATAGGTCCCGGCAGTCGTAAACTTTATTTCTCCGAAACCAAAACTTACCCTATCCTCAGCTTCTGTTTTATCCTGATCTTTCGCCATCTGATAATCCACCGTTACGCTGCTCTTCTGCGGCATCGGCTCGTTTCCGGTCGCTCCCTCCAGTTTAAAATTGAAACTGTCTGTATCGGTCCAGTCTCGTCCTAATAAAGACTTCGTAAATCTTGTATCAAGATTTAAAGATACAGGGTCTACACTGTAACTGTTATTGAAATCCACACGAGGTGTTTGATCTTTGGAGCTATCATATTCTGTTCCTTTATGATTCTGGATCTCGTTTCCGTCTGCATCCTTGACTTTAGTAACGGTGGTTATAGTATGCATAGATCCGTCGCCATCGTCTTTTACTGCTATTGCCACTTCAAACTCAGACTTATCATATTTAACTCCGCCGCTATCTCCTATGCTCTCCTTAACGGTAAACTTATATGTCTTTCCTGCATTTTCATGGGTAAATTTAATGCCGCTGAGCTTTTTCATAGTTTCCGAAACTCCGGAATTGCGATCACTGGTATTATTGAATACTTTATCCGAGTTTGACAGCAGTTTGTCTGCATCCTCTTTGCTCACATTGCCATCCTGGGAATCCGACGCTGTTATGGTAAATCCAAACTCTCCTGCCTTCATACTGCGTCCGGTCAGCGTCTTTGTCACTTCCAGACCTCCTGCCTCATTTCCGTAATCCATGGAAGATCTGTATTCATTGGTCCACTGAAGCTCCTGAGAATCGTCCGAAAGCTTAGCCTTCATATTTCCGTGGGAATCATCAGTAACGGTGATTTTCACAGTCTTCTCACTCTTATCATAAGTCATACCGTTAACATCCGTTCCCAACTCTTTCACTTTGTACGTGAAAGTTTTTGTAAAGGTATAGATTTTTTTGCCGTCTTTTATTTCCTCTTTACGGGTTCCATCCGCAACGTCTTTCTGGGTGAAGGTTATATCGCCGAAAATAATATCTTCGCTCTTTCCGGCTGACGGATCAATGGAAATCGTTCCCTTGTTGCCCGATGTTTTCGTTACTCCCGAAGGAAGCGGCGCTCCGTTTACGCCTTCCACTTCGAAAGTGAAGCTGTCTCCGGTTTTGAAATCACGCCCTGTAATATTCTTTTCGCCTTTAAGACTACGCGCGGTGGAAGCATTATATGTATTATTAAATCGGAAATACTGGTATAAATCTCCGTTTTCATCTACCAACTCTGTCTTAATTAACTGCTTGGTAGAATCTTCTGGATCTGTTTCGGTTTTTACCTTCACTATAACTATTTTTTCTGATTTATCAAACGTAACACCGTTGTATACCCATTCTCCATTACTGTTCTTATCAGCATTCGTCAAACCTTCACCTTCATAAGTTCCATCCTTTGTCGGCTGCAGCTCACGAATCACATATTTATATTCTTTATCTATATTTTTTGTTTTAAATGTGGTTCCGGATATGGTAATATCGCCGTTTGTCAGGTTGCGGTATATATACTTTCCTCCTGCGCCCTTTGCCGGCATAGGCTGATTACCTAAATCAGATGTATCAAAAGCATCCTGTGTATCTATATCACGCACTCCTGCCGCTTCTATGGAAAATGCAAACTGTTCGCTTTCTGTATAATCCTGAAGGTTCTTATTGTTCATATTTTTCTGTCCGGCTATTATGATTGACTGTTCGCCGGCAGCATAAGTATTGGTAAAATTCAGAAAATGCTCCCCTGCCCCGGGATATGTACCATCTTCTTTAAAATACATTGTCTCCCAGTCTTTTCCTTCATGACCCTTTTCAATCTTCAGATTTCTTATCTGAAGATGACCGCTACCGTCATCTTTGACATCAAAGGTCAGCCGGTAGTTAGTATTGTCATATGTGATCCCCGGCTGCAGGCTGCTTGGCAGCTCCTCATAAGCCATATATTTATAACTTCCTTCTTCTGTAAAGGTAAGCTCTATGTCAGTTCCGAAAGAAATATTGGCTTTGTCTTTTCCCAGATGATCCTCGCCTTTTATCTCGCATTCCAAAGGTTTGCCTATCAAAGAATCATCCTTATCCTGCTGCTGCAGTTTAAACGTAAAACTGTCTCCCTCTTTAAAAAGACGATCTTTTAAAGTTTTTGTTCCTGTCAGACCTAAATCTATCAGTCTGACGGTCTTTTCTTCCACAGAATAATTATTTACAAATACTGCCTCATTATTATCACCGGCAGCTATAGTTCCTGCTGCGGAAGACGCTGCTCCGCTGCCATTTACCGGAGATGTCTGGACAAATCCTTCCGGAATCTCCCCTTTTACCTCTTCAACCGTATAACCCATGCCTTTATCAAGACCATATACGCGCAGGCTTTCTCCTGCCTTTAGCTTAAAGGTTTCTCCTGATTTAATCTTATTAAGTGATCCTGCTGTTTGCTGACCTTTACTGTCAAAGATCTTCGCCGCATATTCTTTATCGGAATTTCCGCCTGTAAACTCCAGCTTGAAGGTGAATTCCGCATCCTCCGGAGCAGTAAGTCCGGCATCTGCAGTCACTTCTTTTTTTACCGTAAGCTGACCAGGAAGCTCTACATCCAGACGCCCGTTATTTCCGAGATACACGTTAATATCTTCAGCATTCAGCACATCGTCTTTATCCCATTTAGGATTTATGATCTGGGTGGCGGTATTTGTCTTATTTCCGCCTACAGCTGTTTTATCAAGAACCGTATCTGTCACTTCGTGAATTCTCGGCGTGCCTTTTTCAATATAATATTTTCCTGAGATATCTGATTTCACTGCCTCCGAATACTTTGTAAGATTTGCTCCCGACACCTGAATTGCTTCTGTCTGCAAAGTATCCTTCGTACTGTCATAATAAGTTCTCTGATACCAATATGTTTCTCCGCTCAGCGGTTCTTTGTCAAGTTTAGTCTTGCAGTCTCTATCTGTATACAGATATGTATCTTCCGTATAGAAGTAAAATCTGTTGGTAGATGCCGGTGTAAAGTTAACAGTCGTATCACCTGATGCCTCACCCTTTGTATAATCGTTGGAATAAAAGCTGACTTTGCCTTCATCATTGGTATTAGCATCAATATATCCTTGCAGATCACTGTCCGGATCTGCAAGATTGTCCAGCGCCTCCTGCTTCACACTTACATCGTAAAAAATACGCATTGGCCACGCATTAGTTACCTCAGTGGAAATCGTACCGTCCTCATCATCTTCCTCTACATTAAACTGACGAAGAGGAATAAGAGCAGCCGGAATCTTAACCTCCACCGTATCGCCCTCTATACCGTCACCTTTGGTCACCGTAATTTTAATATCGGACAGATCGGCTTCCGGGTAAAGAGGATTGCCCACTCCATGTGTATTCTCTCCTCTAAACACATAAGTGACTGTATCTCCTCTCTGAGAATCGCTTACTTGATCAAATACCTGATCAGCGTAAATGATAGTATTAAAATCATCTACCTGCATATAATTCCCCAGCTTATCTGTGAAAGTCACATACCCATCCTCTGCCGGATTATCTCCCTTTACCTGTGTAGGAAAACCTGTCCCTTCAGTAATTTCTGCAAAAATAGAATTGAAGACATCTTCAAGTGAGCCGCTCTCTTTAGTAGTCTTATAATAATTCCTTTTGCTTTCTTCAACCGGAGTTCCCATGTTCCCTATGTTATATCCGGTAGCATCCGGATAATTGCTGGACACAGCCTGCATAAAACGGTTAGTATCTCTGGTTAAATCATTCTCATCTGCTCCGGAAAATATCCCCACAGAATATATAAAAGCATTATTTTTTGTCTTCAGATCTCCTGCGGCACGGATAGTAGCATTGGCTGTCCCTGCATCCACGCCGTTTCCTCCGCCCGGTTCTCCGTCAGTAAAAAATATCACGATCTGCTGAGCATCGGCGCGGGCATTTTTCATTACAGTCTTTGCTTCATCCATACCATCATCAGAATATGTTCCGCCATTGGTTTTTAAATTACTGATGGTCTCCTTCAGATCAGTCTGTCCCTCGCCTTCACAATTTATCAGACTATTCTCAATATCAGCGCTGCTGCTATAGGTCACGATACCGACTCTGTGCTTCATCTTTTCATCAGAAATCTGGCCGTTAGCCACAGCAGTCTGATCTATGAATGCGTTGGCCGCAGCCTGCAGCTGCTCTCTCTTTGTCTGCCGGCTTTCATAAAACTGCACATGATCATCATTAGAATCATCTGCTGACGTCTTTGGCTGATATTTCGAATAGAAAATAAGACCTTCATCATACCATCCGTCTCCCCCAAACGTTTTAGAGTCCCATTCAACTTTGGTGCCATTTGACAGATAATAGGTTTTAGACTTATCAAGATCGTCAGCATATACAGGAGATACGCCCACACTATCTGCCATGCTTCCAGATTCATCCAGTACCAGTACTATATCCAGAGGTCTCTCAACAGTCACCTTCAAATTAGATGTAGAAGATAGTGCCGACAGTCCAACGAGAAAATCAGAGCCTTCTCCTTTCCTGACGGTAATCTTACTTGACCCGGTCTCTCCCGTTTCTTCCAGATTAATGTTCTCGTCAGATACCGTTTTGTCCGTCCAGATACGTCCCACATACTGTGTTGTATCCTTTACAATATCCTGCCACGTATCCATAGACGAACTGTCTGAGACAGACGACTTGTCCATAGCTGCTCTTTGAGATGCCGCATTCGCTTCCTGAGGCATGAAGCCCATAACAGTTACGAATATTGTAAGAAATGCCAACATCGAAACGATGAAGCCCTTTCTGTGCGGCAATCTTTTCCCCGCATTCATTTGCATACTTTTCCTCCACTTGTTTTTCTTTTTAACAGTTAAAATATGAAACAACAAGTGATGCCCTGTTACTAAAAGCAGACTTTTTCTCACATCAGTTGTGTTCATTTTGTCATATGAAGTAGACTTTTTGTAACAGGAATGTTATAATGCAAAAGTAATTATATTTTTAGAAATTATTCTGAAAAGTCATTAAAATTATGTAAGTTTGTTTAAAAATATGGTATTTCAAGTGTTTTTCCTTTGTTACCAAAAGTCTACTTAATTTCACAAACAGTTTTTAACGTTTCTCAAAAAAGTTTGATATGATATACCTAATTTTTGTCCAGCTTCCCTAGACGAAATCTCTCCTTTTTTCCAGCGTTCACTCAGGCAGCGAAATTCCGGAGGCATCTCTATACGCTTTCTCCCAAATTTCGTTCCTCGCTCTTTGGCTGCCCGTATTCCTTCCGCCTGCCTCTGTCTGATATTCTCCCTCTCTGTCTGTGCAACATAGGACAACAGCTGCAAAACAATGTCGGAAATAAGTGTCCCTATAAGATCCTTACCCTTTCTTGTATCAAGAAGCGGCATATCCATGACCACAATATCGCTTTTCTTTTCCCGTGTAATTATATTCCACTGCTCAATGATCTCCTCATAATTTCTCCCAAGACGGTCTATACTTTTCACAACGACAACATCTCCCTGCCTGAGATTTTTCAGCATTCTTTTATACGACGGCCTGTCAAAATCTTTTCCGCTTAATTTATCAAGATACATATCACTATCCGATATACCGTAGTTCTTCAAGGCAATAACTTGCCTTGCTTCGTTTTGATCCCTGCTGGAAACTCTTATATATCCGTACATTTTCTTCTTTTCCATGATAGCCTCCTTAAATATTCTGTGACTACCGATATTTTATACAGAATCCTACATAAAACTCATGATCTCTATATATAACGTATCAATATTGAAAAGGGGAAAAATGACTAAGCTCCATAACCTTACAGAGCTTTCATATTACAGGCGTACCGTGGCAAAGCCTGCGCTGCTTATTTTTCGAAAACAGACTTTTGTTACACCTCAAAAATATTTTAAAACAATATTTTCTATATAAAAAAAAACAGACTGCCAAAAAAGCAGTCTGCTGTTTTTTCCTGACTAATCCAAATTGTACTTGTTCTTAAACTTTTCAACTCGTCCGCCTCTGTGGGCAAATTTCTGCTGTCCTGTAAAGAATGGATGGCACGCTGAGCAAATGTCCGTTCTGATTTCTTCATTGACGGACTTTGTCATAAATGTGTTACCGCATGCGCAAGTTACTTTACATTCCTTGTATTCAGGATGGATTCCTTTTTTCATGCTAATCACCTCTTTCCTGCTCAGGTTTACCACCTTTGCATAATTACTGTCAAATCATACAGCTTATATAGCATATCACAGGCTTTTTAAAAACACAAGTATTTTCGCGATTTTCACGCCAAATAAAAACCATAAGAAAATTATCAACAATTGACACTTTTAATAATAGTCAACTATAATAAAGATATTCATAAATGGAGGCGAAGCAATGAATCCAATACAGCGAGAAAGCATACACATGTTGTCGGATCAGACAGACTCGTATTTTGAAAGAATCAGCGCATACCGCTCTGACAGCCTTGATATCGAATATCTGACCCATCTTCATAAACAGCATATTTCCCATATCCCTTTTGAAAATCTCGATATCATGGCAGGAAAAGCCGTTTCTCTTAATCGCACAGATCTGTTTCATAAGATCATAACCCATCGCAGAGGCGGCGTCTGTTCAGAGATAAATACTCTCTACAACTGGTTTCTGGAGTCTCTGGGATTTCAGACTGTCAGTTACAGCGCCCGCATCATAGCTTCTTCAAACCCCGTACAGATGCGAAGTCACCGTATTATAAGCGTTGCTTTAGACGGAAAGCAATACATAACTGACGCAGGCTTCAATTTTGAGCATCACAGGATTCCCCTTCTCCTTCGGGAGAATATTATCCAGGATGACGGAGAATGTCAATATCGTTTTACCAGAGATGATTTTTGGGGATGGATAATGTGGCAAAACCGACCTAAGCTGGGTTGGCGCAAAATACTGGGATTTACCGAAGAACCTCATATAGATCTTGACTTCATTGCCCCAACATTTTTTGCCGAACGCCATCCTGATTCAAAAATAAATAAATTCACAAAAGTATCTCTTTACATCAACAGTACTTTTTACGCAGTCAGAAACAATCTGTTTCTCAAAGAAGTCAACGGCGTAGAAAATATCATATACCCGATAAAAACAAAAAAACAGGAAGAAAAAATCCTCAGAGAAATTTTCCTCCTGCCGCTATAACTTTCTGTCGGGTCACTGGGGAATCTGTATTTTATCCAATATCCCCATCAGCTTTGCCAATACTATACCATAATTAGTTATCGGCACTCCGGCTGCCTTCGCTTCGGCTATTCTGCTCAGAACATGGCGTCTGTTGAACATACATGCTCCGCAGTGTATTACCAGATCAAACTCTTTTAGTTTATCTGTATCAGGAAAGTCATTTCCGCAGACATTGACTACTTTAAGATTTTTTCCGAATTTTTTTCTCAGCAAATTAGGGATTTTTTCTCTTCCTATATCTTCGGAAAGAGGAACGTGAGTGCAAGCCTCGGCAATCAAAACCTTTGATTTTTCAGTCATATTGTCTAATTGCGATGCTCCTTCGGCAAAGATATCTATATCTCCCTTATAAGCAGCGAATAATACAGAAAAAGATGTGAGAGCACTTTCCTGCGGTTTTTTTTCATATATCTGTCTGAAACACTGAGAATCTGTTATTATTAGATCCGGAGCTCTGTTCAATGATAAAAGCGCCCGTTCAAAACCATCTGCTGTTGTAGAAACCGCTGTACATTTTCTGTCCAAAAGCTCTCTCAAAGTCTGCACCTGAGGCAGTATCAATCTTCCTTTAGGGGCCTGGATATCCTGTGGCATCACAAGAAGTGCAAGACCATCTTCTCCTATCATATCGCCCAATATCTTTTGACGAAGAAAATCTTCCGGCACTGATCTTTCTATGGCTGCCTTCAGTTCATCAAGGCCTGTCTTCCCAGCAGCGCTGACTCTAATAACAGGAACGTCCCCAGCAAAAGCTTTGACCTTTTCCTCCCATAAAAATTTTTTATTAATATCCTCAGGGTCATCACATTTATTGATGACAAATATAAGGGGAATACCTTGCGAAGACAGCAATTTACACCAGTGTTTCTCATATTTCCAAGAACTTTTCTCAGCCTCACTTTTTTCTATGACAATGATCGCTATATCTGTTTTCGCAGCCACCTCTTCTGTGCGCCGAACTCTAAGCTCCCCAAGCTCGCCTTCATCATCAAAACCTGCCGTATCTATAAAGACCACGGGGCCTATGGGATGAAGCTCCATTGATTTATACACAGGATCCGTTGTCGTACCGGGAGAATCAGAGACAAGCGCAATATCCTGACCAGTCAAGGCGTTTATCAATGATGATTTGCCGGCATTACGCTTACCGTATATTGCTATATGAAGTCTGCTTGCTCTTGGAGTATCATAAAGGCTCATTTCAACCCTCCTTCCTCAAAGGCTAAAATCTGAAATCTCTGTTTCCGGCTTCTATTTCTTTAAGATGCTCGGAACAGACTTCTCTTACTTTTTCATTAGGTATCATGGCCAGCCTCTCTGCTATAATAGCATCTCCTTTCTTATGAGTCTCCTCTCCTGCATAATCCATAAGAAATTCTTTTAAAGTCATCAGCGCATTAGGCTGACAGCAATTTGCAATCTGTCCGGACTTAAGAAGGCTCATGAACCTGTCTCCTGTTCTTCCCTCCCTATAGCACGCTGTACAGAAGCTTGGCACATATCCCAGATCTATAAGCCAGTCAACTACTTCCGCCAAAGATCTTCTGTCTTCAACATCAAACTGAACTGTATCCTCATCTCTTTCATCTTCCACATATCCACCTACACTTGTCCGGCTTCCCCCGCTGATCTGTGTTATCCCAATCTCAAGACATTCTCGCCTTGTCTTGGCGCTTTCACGAGTAGACATTATCATTCCCGTATAAGGCACCGCTATTCTGAGAACAGCCACTATTCTTTTGAACACATCATCGGGGACGCCATTGTCAAAGGTATCCGGATCTATATCATCTGCCGGCCGTATTCTTGGAACACTAATAGTATGAGGGCCACAGCCATAGGTCTTCTCCAGATGATGAGCATGCATGAGCATTCCCACAAAATCATATTTATAATTTTCCAGCCCGAACAGTACTCCGCATCCTACATCATCTATACCCGCTTCCATAGCTCTGTCCATAGCTTCCGTATGGTAAGCATAGTCACTTTTCGGCCCCGATGGATGAAGCGCTTCATAAGCTTTTTTATTATATGTCTCTTGGAAAAGTATATATGTCCCTATCCCGGCATCTTTGAGCATTTTATATTCTTCAACAGAAGTCGCCGCAATGTTGACGTTTACTCGTCTGATAGCTCCATTTTTATGTTTTATACTGTAAATAGTCTTTATACTTTCCAGAATATATTCGATAGGATTGTTATACGGGTCTTCTCCCGCTTCTATCGCAAGCCTCTTATGTCCCATATCCTGAAGGGCTATCACTTCTTCCTTTATCTCTTGCTGAGTCAGTTTCTTCCTCGGAATATGCTTATTCTGCCCATGATAGGGACAGTACACACAGCCATTTACACAATAATTTGATAAATACAGCGGCGCAAACATAACTATTCTGTTTCCGTAAAAATGTTCTTTTATCTCTTTCCCCAGAGCAAAGGTTTTCTGTATTATATCGGGATCTTCGCACTCCAGCAGCGTAGCAGCCTCTTTATATGAAAGGCCCTGATATTTTCTCCCTTTCTCTAAGATCTGTTCCATCATTTCCAGATCGTCTTTATGCTGCCTTGCATATTCAAGAGTCTTTAGGATCTGCTCATGGTTAATAAATTCTTCCGCCTTTTTAGACGTACTGTTGTAAACTGCCATTTTCAATCTCTCCTTTTCATTGATGGTTATATTTTTACAAAGGTTTTCTGCCATAGCTTTTTATCAGCCTTTCAAGCTCTTTTCTGTCCTGTAAAATTTCTGTCTTCTTAAATTCCGCAGGATATATCTCATAAGCTTTTTTATACTTATCAGGAGTAACCTTCTTCATCACAACATTAGCTCCGAAAGAAAAAGGATTGTCCGAAATTCGGCGTTTTTCTTTATCTGAAAGAACAGAAAGTGACGTAGTCAGCGGAAGATTCGCTTCGGGAAGCAAAATCCTTGCTACAGCCACAGCTCGCCTTGCCATTTCCGGATCTCCGTCGGGCTGATCTGCAAGAGGCGTTTTGGGATTCGATATAAAAGGGCCTATCCCGGCCATTTTACATGGTATCTCTTTTAAAAGAAGTAAATCTTCACCCAGAGTACGCAGAGTCTGTCCCGGAAGCCCCACCATAAATCCGCTGCCTGTCTCATATCCGAGTCTGCTTAGAATTTTAAGACATTTCACTCTTTGCTGCAGTGTTCCGCAAGGGTGAAGTTCATCGTATATCCTAGGATCTGCGGTTTCATGCTTTAAAAGATATCTGTCAGCCCCTGCCTGCTTCCAAATACGGTAATCTTCCTCACACCTCTCTCCGCAGCTTATAGTTACCGCCGGATGAATAGGGCTGACGGTTCTTTCTTCAGAGGGAACCTCCATCTCCTTTATACTCTTTATGATATCCGCAAGTCTGCCGGCTGTGAAATAATCGTCCTCTCCGGACTGCAAAACAATAGTGCGATACCCAGCCGACACAGCTTCTGCAGCCGCCTCCAATATTTCCTCGCGGCTCATCCGAAACCTTCCCAGCTCCTTGTTTTCCCTGTTTAGGCCACAATATACACATTGCCTTTTGCATATATTGGAAAATTCTATTATAGCTCTTAAATGTACAATATCTCCGACTGTCTCGCGGCGGATTTGATCTGCCAGACGATATACCTGTGTAAAATCTTCTGATGATAAAAGTGCCGCAATTCCTTCTGCAGATTTAAGTTGTGGATAAATTTTCATGAATCCTCCGTACTTTTACTAAATAAGAAAAACCACCTCTGTATGCCAACAGCTAAACAGAGGTGGTTTACGATAATCTTAACTAACCGCAAAAAAACGGTGACTAACCTTTTTATCATCGCCTTTTTCCTCGGTCAAACCCTTGGCGTCAGTACGAAATATATGTACTGTCTTATCTAATCAGACAGTTTTTATCCTATTTCAATTTACATTTTACCACACGATCCCGCCCAGGTAAATCTTTTATTACCTCTGCCGGAGAATATTTACCTGAATCTTTTAACATTTTACGGAGATCCTCTCCCTGATCATATCCTATCTCCATAAGCAAGAATCCTCCCGCTTTAAGATAGTCGGCAGCATTATCGACTATCGTCCTGTAAAAATCCAGTCCGTCTCTGCCCCCATCCAGAGCTGTAAGAGGCTCATGATCTTTAACTTCCTCCTGCAGTATAGAAATCATATTAGTTTTTATATACGGAGGGTTTGATACGATCATATCAAACTTTCTGCCTTTCAGAGGATTAAACATATTGCCTCTGATAAATTTCACTTTTGCTCTAAGCTCTCTGGCGTTTTCCGACGCTGTATCAATGGCATCTTCACTTATATCAGAGGCTGTCACCTTTACATTTCCGCAGATTTTTGCCAGAGAAATGCCAACAGCGCCGCTTCCGCAGCACAGGTCTAATATCTCCCACTCTTTTCTTCCCTTAAGCTTTTCAAAAAATGAAAGCTTTTCTCTGGGTGTGTTCTGAACGGTCTTTGCTGCTTCACTGACCAGAGTCTCCGTATCCTGCCTTGGGATCAGAACATGGGGATTCACTTTAAATGTATACCCCATAAATTCCTGAACACCTGTAATATGCTGCAAAGGGATACGAGCGGCCCTTTTCTTTATGAGTTCCATATACTTTTCTTCTGTTTCAGGATCGACCTCTTCCTCAGCTTTGAGAAATAAATTGACCTTATCTATACCTGTAAGAAAACAATACAGTTCCTGCGCATCTATTTTAGGGTCCATGCAAAAAGCCTTGGAAAGTTGATATTCTCCTTCTTTCACAAGTATTCTCGTCTTCATTTTTATCCTTCCTTAAATTTATATGAATCTTCGTTTCTTAAGCGGCGGCTTCGGCAATTCCGTCAAGGCGTTTTTATTGCTTTCACATAATACACTGTCCTCACTCTTTTTCTTTCCCTCTGCTGCCAGCACCGCATTTATTGCTGTAATAGCTACTTCAAGCTGTCTGTCGTCGGGCTCCTTAGTGGTTATCTTCTGAAGATACAGCCCCGGTATGCTTAATATCTTTACTACAGTGTTATCACTTTTCCCCGCCCATCTGAGCAATTCATACGACAACCCCGCTATCAGAGGCAGCAGTAAAAGCCTTGATACTATCCTCAATATCAGATTAGGCCATCCCAGCAGAAAATGAAGAGCAAAAGCAATAATAAATACAAACATCAGAAAACTTGTACCGCATCTGGGATGAAGTGTTGGAAACTGACGGCAGTTTTCAGGCGTAAGCTCAAGGCCGTTTTCAAAACAGTGAATAGTCTTATGCTCTGCGCCATGATATTGGAACACACGCTTTATATCCCCCATAAAAGATATGGCCCATACATACAGCACAAACAGAAGTATCCTGACTACTCCCTCAGTAAAATTAAGCCAGAATATGTTTTCAGTAAAAAGTTTCATCAGGTTGACCACAGCTGTCGGCAGAATTATAAACACACCTACTGTAAAAAGCAGAGCGATTATAACTGATACATATATCATAAAACTCCATGCGCCTTTGCTTCCGAATTTTTTATTCAGCCACCGCTCAAAACGCGTTTCTTCATATTCTTCATCCTCTGCATCTGTCAGTATTTCAGCAGATTTCATAAGCTGCCCGGTACCTACCACAAGCGAAGATATAAAGGATGCCACGCCTCGTACAAGAGGAAGTTTCATCCATTTTTTCTGTTCTTTTATATCGCCTGTTTCTACCTTAATACTGCCGTCAGGAAGTCTCAATGCCAGAGCAGTTTTAGTCTCGCCCCTCATCATTATACCTTCCATCACCGCCTGTCCTCCCATTTTGGTAGGACACGCTCCCTTCAGAAAAATTTTGCTTAAATCCATGCTACCCCTCTAACTTAATCTTTTTTATCACTTCTATGAAAGTTTTATTATCCTTCGTATGAGCCAAATTGTCCAGTATCATTTCCGTAACTTCCTGATTATCTCTATTGCCCAAAGCTCTTCTCATATACCAGATCGCTTCCAGCTCATCCTGTCTCATAAGGAGATCTTCTCTTCTTGTTCCTGATTTGCTGAGATTAATTGCAGGGAATATACGTTTTTCTGAAAGTTTTCTGTCTAAATGAAGTTCCATATTCCCTGTGCCTTTGAATTCTTCAAAAATAAGATCATCCATACGGCTTCCTGTTTCAACAAGCGCTGTTGCCAGTATAGTGATGCTGCCTCCTTCTTCCAGTTTTCTGGCCGCTCCGAAAAATTTCTTGGGTTTATGCAAAGCTCCCGGATCAAAACCGCCTGACAAAGTTTTACCCGAAGCAGGCACCACTAAATTATATGCTCGCGCAAGTCTTGTTATGCTGTCCATCAAAATCACGACATCCTTGCCATGTTCAGCCAGTCGCTGAGCTCGCGCAAGAACCATTTCTGCTACCTTTACATGATGCTGCGGGAGTTCGTCAAATGTAGAATAGATAACTTCTCCGTTTCCCTTAAGACTTCGCTTCATATCTGTAACTTCTTCCGGCCGTTCATCAACCAGCAAAACTATCATCTCCACGTCAGGATAATTTTTTTCTATGCTATTGGCCATTTTCTTAAGAAGCACTGTTTTTCCGGCTTTTGGAGGCGCTACGATCAAACCTCTCTGCCCCTTTCCTATCGGCGCCACTAAATCAATCAGCCTGAGAGAAAGATCCCTGCCATCCTCCAAGGTGAATCTCTGATTAGGAAAAATAGGGGTCAGAGAATCAAAATCAGGACGCTTAATAGCAGCTCCCGGCTCATCTCCATTCACAGTCACTACATAAAGCAATGCGCCGAATTTGTCACCCTCATTTGGATTTCTGCATATTCCTTTTATCTTATCGCCTGTTTTAAGATTAAATCTTCTTATCTGTGCAGGCGCTACATATATATCCTTTTCGCTGGTAAGAAAATTATTAAACCTGAGAAAGCCAAAACCTCCGTCAGCAAGCTCTAATATACCCTCCACTTCAAACCTGTCATTTCTGTCAGGAACTGCTTTACTTTTCTGCTTACCGGACTTTTGATGTTTCTCAGAGATATCCGATTCCTGTATTTCCTCTGTTTGAGCCTCTACGCATGAAATATTTTCACATTCTTTATTTTTCGAAGAATTTTTGTTGTCTTCTTCCTTCTTTTCTTGATTTTCTGATTCTTTTATACTCACGGCAGATATTGTCTTTCTGCCTTTATTCATAGTTTTTACTGCTTTAGTTTTATTCTCCTTAAGCCTGCTGTTTTTCTCAATATCTTTATTGTCCTCGGTCTCCTTATGCTCATCGGCTTCTGATGTCTCTTCATCCTTCATCAGCGCCTTTACCAGTTCCGCTTTCTTCATTTTCTGGTAATTCTTAAGACCAAATGTCTTTGCGATCTCTCTAAGTTCAGCCACCTTTTTTGTCTTAAGCGCTGACTCCTCCATAGTCTTCCACATAAATGTGAACCCTTTCTGTCTCAAATAAAATAAAATTTTTTTACGGGAATAAATAGAAAATAAATTAAATCCGATTGGGATCAAGATTTTACTTCAAAATTTACTATAAATATAATATACACCGATTCTTAAACCTATACAATATTTGGCTGTCAAATTTACAAAAAAACCGCACACAAGATGCGGTTTTTATGACAGCTTTCTGATCATCTCTTCGGATAATTCCGTCAATTCCGTTATCATGTTAATTGTATTCAATATTATCTTATATGTTTCATGTTCCATAGACTCCGGAAAAAGTAAGCAATTGACGGACAAATATTCTACTCCCGCTTAGCGCTCTTTTTAAACGTTCTCTTTTAATGTAAAAATATACCATTTATTTAATTATATTCTTTCAGTCCCTTTTGTCAACATATTTTTGTAATTTATTGGAAATAATTTCAGCCATTTCACCTGTTTTTAAGAGCAATATAAAAGGCAGGGGTAAAAATCCATATTCCTGCCTTTTAATATTTTCTTTGTTTCCAAACTTATTTACTGTAATCGTAAAATCCTTCTCCTGTCTTTCTTCCCAGCTTATTAGCTCTTACCATCTTTCTGAGGAGCGGATGAGGTCTATATTTCGTATCTCCAAACTCATTATATAATGTTTCCATGATAGCGAGGCAAACGTCAAGTCCTACCAAATCTCCCAACGCAAGAGGTCCCATCGGATGATTTGCTCCAAGCTGCATAGCTGTATCGATTCCCTTGGCATCGGCAACTCCATCAGCCAATATTCCGATACCTTCATTTATCATAGGAATAAGAATCCTGTTTACTACGAATCCCGGCGCTTCTGCGACATCTACAGGAGTTTTACCCAGCTTTTCTGTAAGAGCCAAAATGGTTTCTCTCGTCTCATCTGATGTAGTAAGTCCCTTAACAATCTCAACCAGCTTCATTGCAGGAACCGGATTAAAGAAGTGCATTCCTATGATCTTATCAGGTCGGTTTGTTGCCGCAGCAATCTCTGTGATTGAAAGGGCAGATGTATTTGTAGCTATGATGGCTTCAGGCTTACAAAGTTCATCCAGCTCCTGAAAAAGGGCTTTCTTCGCTTCCATATTTTCAGTTGCCGCTTCGATCACCAGGTCGGCATCTTTTATGATAGTTATATCTGTAGAGCCATGTACTCTGGCCATTATATCAGCCTTATCCGCTTCGGTAATCTTTTCTTTCTTTATCAGTTTGTCGAGATTCTTTTCTACCGTAGCGATGCCTCTGTCTACAGAAGTCTGTCTTCTGGCTCTTAATACCACATTATATCCACTCTGAGCCAAAACCTGAATGATACCGGCACCCATTGTGCCTGTTCCCAGTACACCAACTGTCTTCATAATAAAATCCTCCTTAAATCATCTATATTACTATCATTGTAAACTTTTTTTTCAAAATATACCAGCTTTTTATTATTTCTTTTTGCTTTTATTATTAATCGTCGCAAATTAAGAAATTTTTTCTCTATTTTTTATTTTCAAAACCCGCATTGTCGACATTTGAAAACAAAGATTTCGACCTATGCGGGTTTTATTGTTTAACAGTACGTTCTCTCCTAAAATGCAAACCATTCTAAATCAATATTTCTAAAAAAGGAGAGAAAAAAATGAAGAAAAAATTATTAACTTTTGTGTTAGCAGCAGCTATGGTTCTGTCAATGCCTACAGCATTATTCGCAGCAGAGGCTCAGTCTGAAAAAACAGCAGATACCCCGACTGTAAGCGAAGGAAACGAAATTGCTCCAAGATCTACGACAACAAGTAATGTAGGCGTAACAAGAAAAAGTAGTACCAGCGGAAGCGTATCTGCATATGGGAGCTTTGATGTAAAAGCTTCAAAGGCAACATGCACTATAACTTTGCAAGTTAAATCTAACGGTTCTTGGAAAACAGCCACTGATTTACCCGTATACTCATATGTTAAAACAGCTTCTAATACATACACTATTTCTGCATCTAAAACATTTACATTAAAAAGTGGAAAAGTATATAGAGCTAAAGCTACATTTACTGATACAAACTCTAGTGGAACACATTCAATCACCAAATATTCCGGATCATTTTAATAGTTTATGTTTTCTATAAATTTTATAATTTCTACATCAATAAGATTACTCCAAATTTCTAAAATAACGCCATCATCTAATTGTATGATGGCTTTATTGCCGTCTGGGATTTCTTGTATATATATGTCGCCTTTGTCACTATTTATCTTCTTATCATTCTCATAAATATGTGTTGCTTCTAAACTTTCTTCATGCATGTATTGATGTATTAAGAGTTCATCCGCACCATTATTAAATAAATATTCTATATTTGTGATTCCTTGTTCATTTATTATAGTAAGTGACTCAAAGGTATATCCCTTTGGAATATATTCCGGTACTACAAGTTCAGGAACAGTTATCTTCGCAATCTTAACTTCTGCCCAATCGGTTATTACCCAATTGTCCTCACTGCTGCTTCCCCAACCTCCATCTTCAATAACTACGCCATCCTCTGTTACGATCTCTTCTTTGGCGTTCTTATCTGTATCGACATCAGTCGTAAATGTATTAAATACCATTATGCCTCCCACTACCACAAGGATAAACAAGGCAGCAACCCCCGCCAGTTCACGCATATGACGCCTTTTTCTTTTCTCTGTCCGAGCAGCCATGACCTTTAATCTGTCAGGAGTCATATTTCCTGCGCTTTCTTTATGATAATCCTTTAATTCTTCATCGGTAGCATCAGAGATAATCTGTCCTATGGACCGTTTGCTGTTATCGTTTCCACTCATCACGCTCTTCCTTTCTGAGAATATTCAAGTACTGTTCTTTCAAGTGTTTCAAGCTTCTTCTGTAAATACTTTTCTCCGTATTGATGTTGATATTCATGATCTCTGCTATTTCGGAATGTTTGTATTCTCCCCAGAATCTCATGCGAATCACTCTTCTGCTCACATCCGGCAGATTGTTGATCATATCTCTTACCATTCCTCTGCGTTCAGCATCTTGTAATAACTTTTCGACTGTGACCTCATCAGCAATGGTATCAAAGATATCAATCTCACCCATTTCAGTCTTTATCATGTTGGAGATTTCTTTGCGTTTTGCACGTTTGCGAAAATACTTACTGGCTCTGTTTCTTGCGATTTTCTTAAGCCAAGGCACCAACTTTTCCGGATCTCTCAAATTATCCAAACCTCTGAACGCATCTATGAATACTTCCGTCGCCACATCTTCGACATCATTTTCATCAACACCCATTATCTTCATGAGACGAATTACATAAACATACTTGCTACAAAGCAATTCTAAAATTTCTTCTCTATCCAATGTACACACTTCACCACTATTCCTTATTAACTATACCTTCCACATAAAGTCTCGCTATCTGCTCCATACAATCTAACTGCTGAACCGAGCATACACTTAAAGAGCCTATTATATTCTCATTGAGTTTTCTCTTCTTTTCATCGCTCGGCATATCGGATTCATCCCCTGCTATAATAAAATCCGCACTTACGCCCAATACCTGTGTAAGTTTATACAAATTTTTCAAAGACACTCCCTTGTCTCCATATTCTATATCTGCGATAAATTTTCCTGTTACAGAAAGAAGTGCGCCAAGTTCGCTTCTGGACATGTTCATGGCTTCCCTTCTCGCTCTTATTCTCGCACCCATCTCTTTCTTGTTTAATTCCTTAAATTCCATAATACCGGCTTCCCCTCTATAAGTTAGTATTTTTTACTGCTTATAGTTTAATATCCCCAATATATTGTGTTTTCAACTATGAGAAGGTTTATTATAAACTTTAAGAGGGTAGATATGGAATTTTATCAAAAATTGTTACATTTTAAGTTTTTTTGCATAAATTTGAAACTTTTTGATTACTTTGCTCCTCTTATATTATGCAACATTTATTTTTTCTTAGTTTATGGAGGATCACAGATATGCGTATCGAAGAAAACAAATGCAGACGTGACATGTATCAGGCCCATAAATATATCTCCAAGAACCTTCGTCTCCTGAGATATATCAAAGGGTTGAGTCAGGAACAGGCGGCGGATATGCTGCATATGTCACGGTCTTGCTACTGCACCCTTGAAAACGGACTCAAAATGCCGGACATCATAACACTGTATGATATTTCAACTTTTTATGATATCAGCTTAGACTATCTGCTCTCTTTTGATATCACAGAACACATGCTGTCACTTCTTAAACGAAATAAAGAAGCGATAGAGGCACATCACTTTATGGAGAATTATCTTAAATTATCCCACGGAGCGAGAAATCAAATCCGTATCAAACTTGAATCACTGGCTGATCGCGATCGGTCATTTAACAAGTTTCCCTGGGACTATACCAACAATGAGGGAGTATAATAAACATGAATCTTGAAGTCTTATGTAAAAATTTAAAGCTTTTACGCACTGTACACGGTATGAATCAGGATGAACTTGCCGCAAAAATATACATAACGCGCTCAACGTATTCGGCCTACGAAACAGGTTCGAAAGTTCCGGATATTCAAACACTTGATGCGCTTGCAGCCATATACAATATCGGTTTTGAAAGCCTTGTAAACCATGATCTGTCAAAAGGTCTTCTGAGCAGGATATACTTTGACTCCGAAGACCGCCAGTTGGCCGAGCTTCTTAATGATTACGAAAGCCTTTCCGTAGCGTCAAAAAATGTCATTATGGAAAGGCTCGATGTACTTCTTGAAAGAGAGGCCGTCTTTTATCAGGAATTTGCCTATCCCAATAAAAACATGAAGAAATAACCTCTTACATGAAAATCATATTTATCACATTGATGGAAACCGGCACTGTCACTATAGACAATACTGTGCTTAAGAATAATGTCTTACTGGCAGGCCCCGGGTCCTGCCCCTCCTGCTCAGCCAGCATAGCAACTGTCGCTGCGACAGGAAAACAGGACCCCAACACTATAATAGATTTCATCAATGATGATATCGGAAGGAAATACACCATCAATGTCGTAAGCAAAGGAAGCAAAATCAGTTTGACCGCACTCGCTTCGATTATCACTCTGCTTTTTATAATATCTCTGAATCTGTATCCAACAAGATTCGAGCCGATAAAAATCATCGCCATCGGCGTCGAGATATTCCCAAGATATGTCAAATATTCATCTACAGCCGAAGGGATTGCTCTGCCGAATATACTCAACAGGAATCCTATTATAAGGGCAAGGATATTAGGATTGAGCATAAGTTTGAGAAATGCTTTAAAAAGGCTTCTCGGCGTCGCTTTTCGCTTGTCCTTATAATTTCTTTTGAGCTGTTTTATCCCATACGTAAACATAGCGAAATTCATGGCCGCATTGTGAGCCAGCATAAGCAGAAGCCCCATATCCCCAAAGAAAATCAGCGCCACGGGAAATCCCATAAATCCGTCATTAGGCATTACCATGGCAAACTCCAGTATATTTGATTCTTCTGCCGGGAATTTTCTCAGTTTAGCATAGCCGTAACATATAAGTCCGTAAAGATAAAAAGAAGCCAAACTAACGGCAAAAGTAACCGCAAAAGACAGCAGTACCTCTTCAGTAGTATCCAGGCTTCCTATATTATGGACAATAAGACAGGGATATGCGAAGTACACAATCAGTTTATTTATACTGTGATCCATCTTCTCATCTATAAAATTTATTTTTCTCAAAAACCATCCCGTGAAAAGAATGGCAAAAAGTACAAAGTATTTTCCGTACATTTGTATTGACTCCCTCAAGTACGCTCTAACCGTAATAAAGATTATTTGTTATATATTCCGGATCACTTGTAACATCTATCCCGAGTGCTTTCAAAGTAGTCTCATCCTTATCACTGAGAATGGCCGTACAATGTGCCTTACATCCTCTCAGGCAGCTAAGTTTGCCAAGCGCAGCCTCGGCAGAAGGATTGGTGGCAGCTGAAATCGTAAGAGCTGTAAGAATTTCCTCACAGTTAAGACTCGACTTGTCCGACATAAGAACTTCTGTTTTAAGTTCCTGTATACTTCTCAGTATATTGGGAGAAATGAGATGTATCTCATCAGCCATACCGCTCAGATACTTTACTGAATTCAATATTGCAGCAGCAGCGGCAACCATTCTTCTGGAACTTCTTCCCGTTATTATGGTACCATCTTCCATTTCCATAGCCATTACCACCACATTTACATATCTGTCATCACATGCTTTTTTCTGTTCGGCGTATTCTCTTGCAGGTATTACGACTTTTCTGTCTTCGGAAGACAGGGATAATTCATCCATAAGAAGCTTGATTCTCTCCAGTGTATCATTATCTATCTTGCCTTTCTTATAATCGCACTGAGCGATAATATATCTTCTTATTATCTCCTGACATGCAGCCTCTCTGACCACCTCATCGTCTACGATACTAAAACCTGCCCTGTTAACTCCCATATCCGTAGGCGACTTATATTCTGACTCCTCTCCAGTAATTTTTTCTATTATCCTTTTCACCACAGGAAAAACTTCAAGATCCCTGTTATAGTTTACCGCCTGTATTCCGTATGCTTCAAGATGAAAGGAATCTATCATATTTACATCTTTAAGATCAGCTGTTGAAGCCTCATAAGCTATATTAACAGGATGCTTAAGAGGTATATTCCATATAGGAAATGTTTCAAATTTGGCATATCTTACTTTTTTCCCCATCTTAAACTCATGATAAAGCTGTGAAAGACATGTTGCCAGCTTACCGCTTCCTCCCCCGGGTCCTGTTACCACTGCCAGAGGCTTACTCACTTCTATATACGGATTTGCTCCATATCCTTCATCACTTACTATAGTATCCACATCTGTGGGATATCCCTTTGTAAATCTGTGTCTATATGTCCTAATCCCTCTGTTTTCCAGTTTATTTATGAATTTGTCTACAGCAGGAGAATCATCTTCATATCTTGTCACAACCACGCTGTTTATCTCAAGATCATATTTTCTGAATACATCGATAAGTCTCAGCACTTCAAGATCATAAGTTATACCAAAGTCCTGTCTTGTTTTATTGGTAGTAATGTCACCTGAATAGATACATATTATGATCTCCACCTGATCCTTCATTTTCTGAAGCAGCTTTATCTTGGCGTTTTCATCAAACCCCGGCAAAACTCTCATGGCATGCTTATCCTGAACCAGCTTTCCGCCAAACTCCAGATAAAGTCTTTTGCCGTCGCCATTATCTATCCTTTCCAATATGTACTTCGACTGTTCCTCAATATACTTTTCTGCACTGAAACCTATTTGTGACATCTTCTCCTCCTCTATTGTTGTTTATTTTACAAATATGCTATAGCACACGTTACGGTCGTCACCACCATCGTCACTATAATAGCTATGGCGACTACCATGACAGCTTTTTTACTCATCATAACCTCTTACCTCCTGACTTTATTACATCAATGTAATGTTGAGTCTGTTTCTGCCCTCAAGCAAACCCTTCAAACTAATACTGTAGTCTATATCTATATAGCCATCACCCTGCTCCGATAAAGTATTCTCCAGCTTATTAGTCAAGACTTCCATCTCAATGGCGCCGAAAGGAGTCTCATAAAACCCTGTATATCGTTTCCCGGTTTCAAAATTTATCTCACTTCCGGCCCCTGCACCTTCGCCGAATCGCTTCATCTGAACCTTACCGTCCTTGAGTTTCAGTCTTGTTTTGCAGCCCGGGATCCCGGACAGCTCACTTTCCTCATAGATCAGGTATATGGCTTCTCCCCTTTTATAAAGCTTGGCCTCTGTAACGAATTCCATTGAATCTTCTCCGGTTTCGCCATTAGCCTGCTGGCCTTTTATCCTAATCATTATCTCTTTCATTTCTTATCTCCCCAATCACATACTATTTAATATTTCAGTCAGTTCCTGCTTGCTGAAATCATATTTTTTCAGACAGAAATGGCACTGCAGTTCAGCATGCCCGTCTTCTTCTATTATCTCACTCATATCTTTTTTACCGATAGTGGCAAGTGCGCTGGCCATTCTTTCCCGGCTGCAGTCACAGTTCCAGTTTATATCTCTTTCTTCCAGAATCTGAGGGGCATATTCATCGGGTACCTCCGCAAAAATATGTTCCGTTAGTTTTCTGACAAGGCCTGATTCAGTCAGCCCTGCCGAATTTTCCATAACAGCACTTATAGATGAAGTAAGCGGCTTCATACCTCCTATCATTTTTTCAAGAATATCTATAGACTCTTCCGCTGCTCCGGGAAGCATCTGGATGATCATTCCTCCTGCGGCGCCTATAGAAAGGTCCCTTTCCACTTTTACACCCAGTGCAACTGATGAGTTCTGCTGTTCCGAAACAAAAAAATATGCGGTAAGATCATCTGCAATTTCTCCGCTTACAAGGGCGATTGTTCCTATATACGGCTCCTTCAGGCCCAGATCTTTTATAACCGTCAGCTCTCCTGTTCCCAGTGATCCGCCGACATCCAGTTTGCCATTTTCTTTAAGAGGAAGATCTACATATGCATTAGCAATATAGCCCTTGACACTTCCGTCACCATAAGCCGTTGCAAGAATCTGTCCGGCAGGTCCGTCGCCCTTGAAATTCAAAGTAAGTTTATCTTTGTCATTTTTAAGCATGATACCCATAAGCCCTGCCGCCGTCAGAACTCTTCCCAGCGCTGCGGACGCCACCGGAGTTGTATTGTGAATATCCACTGCTTTCTGCACCATATCTGTAGTTATAGTAATATATACTCTGTAAGACTTACTTTTATCTATCCCGATTATCGCTTTGCTCATTATTTTACGGTTTCCTCCAATTAGTTTCAGCTTTTATTATACTCTTTCGATTTTATCATATTATGTAGCAAATGTTTAACTTTTTCTACAGATATTCACATATTTTCAACACTAAAACCACATAATGAATTTGTATATTTAGGTTAAGAACAATCAATATTGCAGATGAGGTGATATATATGGACGATTACAAAAAAGACAACTCCAGTTACGAGCCTAACTTCGTAATGAAAGATCCCGATCCGGAAACAGTCGAACACGAAACGTCACAGGAATCTACCACAAATGAAGCATTTTCCAGCCAAACTGCCTCACAGGAATCAACAATGAACGGAACAGCTTCTCAGCAAAGCAGCCGTCAGCCAGGAAGCTTCAGAGATCCACGAGACAACTTCAGAAAAGACAGTATCGATTCCGATTACAATTATACTAATTATAATTACAGCAGTTATCGAGATCCCGATTATTCAAAACAGGGTGACTCAGCCTCATGGGACAATCAGAACGGTCTGGGAAAAATACACAAAAAGAAAAGAACCCATAAACCGTCTCCGCCGGTAACTTTCACAAGACGTTCCCTTGCTCTGATCATAACCTGCTGTCTTGTTTTATCGGCGGCACTGGGATTCGGCGGAGCTGCTCTGAGAAACGCTATTTTTGATGATTCTCCCGCAGAAAAAACCGGCAGCGTCAAAACTACCGGATATACGCTTGAGGATGCCACAGGCAGCAACATGACAGTTCAGGAAATAACTGAAGCTGCCAAATCCAGCGTCGTGGAAATAAAAACCGAAAGCGTTTCCTCTGACTCATGGATGCAGCAGTACGTTACTGAAGGCGCAGGAAGCGGTGTAATAATAACAAACGACGGATACATCGTTACCAATAATCATGTAATTGAAGGCGCCAGCAAAATAGTCGTAACTACAGCAGATCAAAAGGAATATGAGGCTAAACTTGTAGGTACTGATTCCATAACAGATGTAGCAGTTTTAAAGATCGATGCCAGTGGTCTTACACCGGCCACATATGGCAACAGTGATCAGCTTGCTGTAGGCGATATGGCAGTTGCCATCGGAAACCCTCTGGGTGAGCTTGGCGGTACTGTCACAGCAGGAATCATAAGCGCCCTTGACAGAGAACTTGTAATAGACGGAAAAACCATGACCCTTCTTCAGACAGACAGTTCTATAAATCCGGGCAATTCAGGCGGCGGACTTTTTAACGGAGATGGTCAGCTCATCGGGATCGTCGTAGCCAAATCATCAGGTTCTGACGTTGAAGGTCTGGGATTCGCCATACCGATAAACAAAGCGGCAGACGTTGCCCAGCAGATCATAGATAAAGGATATGTCAGCGGTCAGCCGTCTACGGGAATGTCATATACTGAATCATCAGGCCAAAACAGCGTTGACAGACTGTTCAACAACAGCCAGAGTACTGCTAACGTGTACATCGCTTCAGTTGACGGTACCAACGCAAAGAATGCAGGCTTTCAGAAAGGAGACAGAGTAGTCTCGGTAGATGGAACGGAAATAACTTCATTCAATGAGCTTTCATCTATAGTGACATCTCATAAAGTAGGAGACAAATTAAAATACACAATAATACGAAACGGTCAGACCATGGATATAACTCTGGAACTTGAAGAAAAAACGGCTTCATAAGATAGGAAATCTCCCAAAGCAATTGCTTTGGGAGATTCTTTATTAAACAATTCTTTCAAATTATTTTATCTCTTTAAAACGGTCTCTATTTATCACAGCATCCGCTTTTACCGCAGCCTCGTTTATTCCTGCAGTTTGCAGCCTTTGGGCAAACCACGTAGTTTCCCCCTTTTATAACAAGAAATTTACCCTCTATTAAAACCTGCGCCAACTTCTTTCTCGCCTCGTTATATGAAGCCTGAACTGTGGTCCTTGCCACACCCATCTGCTGCGCACAAGTCTCCTGGGTATGACCAAGAAGATCTATAAGACGTATCGTTTCATATTCATCAAGTGTCATTTCCACTGTATCATCAGGGTCCTTATCCAGCGGACCAAATCCCCTGTTCTCCGGTATAGCACATATTCTTCTGCATTTCTTAGGTCTTGGCATGAATCTATTCCACCTTTCCTCATGAGGTTTCTGACTTATGTCACGATTATAGCCCTGACGGTTTTTTAAGTCAATGTCTAACTTAATGGCAGAGTCTTTGTTTGCCGAAAATATATATACGGGCGCGGCCCACATCTATAAATTTTACAGTGGTCTGCGATATTTTAAAAAAGTTTTTAAAAAATCCTTTACAGCGGATTTTCAAAGTGTTAAAATCGTTACAAACATGATGTATGTTTAACCATATTTCATGCATAAATATTTATACAGAGGACAGAATTATGTTAATCAGATCATTTGCAGCTGAATATTTTTACTTTTACTTTACTTTCTTTAGAGGTAAGGTGAATTTCGCTGCAATGAGATAGCTGGTCTGGACTAAAACGAAACTTAGTTTACAAAGCTTCCGCAAGTGAAATTCACTTGCGGATTTTTTTTAACGAAAAACAACACAATTATTACGGAAAGATCGAAACAGATATTTCCTGTATAAAAGAAAGAAGGTAAAAAATGATTGTTGTATTAAAAGATAACCCGGATCAAAAACAATTGGATAATTTAGTATCATGGCTAAAGAGTATGGGACTTGACATACACTTCAGCCAAGGTCAGTCTGCTACCATCATGGGCCTTGTAGGAGATACCGCCGCAGTGGACATGGATCTCATCAACTCTCTTGATATAGTAGAAACAGTAAAACGTGTACAGGAACCTTATAAAAACGTAAACCGAAAATTCCATCCTGAAGATACTGTAGTCGAGATCGCAGGTGGAATCAAAATCGGCGGTGGGAATTTTCAGGTCATCGCAGGTCCCTGCTCAGTAGAATCAGAAGATCAGATCTGTCTTGTTGCCCGCGAAGTCAAGACTGCCGGTGCCCGGCTTCTTCGAGGCGGCGCATTTAAACCGAGAACTTCGCCTTACGCCTTTCAGGGCATGAGAGCAGAAGGCATCGATCTTCTCATGGAGGCTAAAGAAAAAACAGGGCTTCCTATCGTAACAGAAGTCATGGATATTTCACAGCTCCCGCTTTTTGAAAATGTAGATGTAATACAGGTCGGCGCCAGAAATATGCAAAACTTTGAACTGCTTAAAGAAGTAGGACACCTCAATAAACCTATTTTATTAAAAAGAGGTCTTGCCAATACATTACAAGAACTTCTCATGAGTGCCGAATATATCATGGCAGGCGGCAATGAAAAAGTCATTCTCTGTGAGAGAGGCATAAGAACATTTGAAACAGCTACAAGAAATACACTTGACCTCGCAGCCATACCTCTTCTCAAAACAATGACCCACCTTCCTATCGTAGTCGACCCGAGTCATGCTACAGGTATAGCAAGTCTCGTAAAACCAATGGCTATGGCAGCAACGGCAGCAGGCGCTGACGGTCTTATGATAGAAGTACACAATAATCCGTCTGCCGCCCTTTGCGACGGTGCACAATCCCTTACTCCGGAAGCATTTGCCGACGTCATGGAAGCAGTAAATCTTATAAGACCTCTGGCTTACAAAGGATAAGGTGCTATTATGGAAATAGGAATAATAGGATTAGGTCTCATCGGAGGATCTCTTGCCAAAGCTATAAGCCAGAACACGGATAATACAGTATACGGATATGATATTTCCGATCAGGTAGTCAAAAAGGCTGTGCTTGTCAACGCCATAGAACAGCCTTTGACCGACAAACTGCTGCCGCAGTGCGATATTGTTATCGTAGCGCTATATCCGCAAGCTGCTGTGGATTACGTAAAAAATCACGCAGATCTCTTTAAAAAGGGCAGCATTGTTACAGATTGCTGTGGTATAAAAACACTTGTCTGCGATGAACTTATACCTCTGTCGGAAGAAAAAGGATTCCTCTTTATAGGCGGTCATCCCATGGCGGGTCTGGAACATTCGGGATTTACTTATGCCAAAAAATCATTGTTCAACAATGCATCTATGGTATTTACCACTACTAAAGGTCCGATAGAAAGCATGAGCAAGCTGAAAGATCTGTTTACTTCCATAGGTTTCACTAATATAGAAATAACCACCCCTGAAGAACACGATAGGAAAATCGCTTTCACTTCACAGCTTGCCCATGTAGTCTCCAACGCATATATAAAAAGTCCTACTGCTCGGGAACATTCAGGATTCTCGGCAGGAAGCTATAAAGACCTTACCAGAGTGGCAAAACTTAATGAAGATATGTGGACTGAACTTTTTCTTGAGAATCCGGAAAATCTTACAAATGAGATAGATACATTGATAGATAATCTGAAAGCATACAGCGACGCAATCAAATCAAAAGACAGCGAGACCCTAAAGGCCCTGCTAAAAGACGGCAGAGAAAAAAAAGCTGTTATTGACGGGGAAATATTCTAATTGTTCCGTATATGGATCTTGCCTTATATGCCCACTATAAGCGCTTTTAGATCCTGATATACTTACATGTGGGCAGAAAGGCTATGATGAGATTTTTATGATAAAGATTACTGTTTCCGCATCAAAAAAATATGACGTTATAATGGAACAGAATGCTTTAAACAAGGCAGCAGAGCTACTGAGCCAAGCAGAGATAAAAAGCGACAGAAAACTATGTATAATCACAGATAAAACGGTGAATTCTTTCTACGGCAAAGAGTCCGGCATACTATGGCAAAACCTGTCACAAGCAGGATTCCGCCTCTACAAATATGTTTTTGAAGGCGGCGAATCCAATAAAACTATGAGTACCGTAACAGCAATACTGGATTATCTGGCTGACAATAAATTTTCACGAAGTGATGCTCTGATTGCGCTGGGAGGCGGTATTGTAGGTGATGTTACAGGTTTTTCAGCCGCTTCTTTTCTCAGAGGTATTGACTATATACAAATACCTACTACATTACTTGCCACGGTAGATTCATCGGTTGGGGGAAAAACAGGCGTAAATCTGAAAGCAGGGAAAAATCTGGCAGGTGCATTCTGGCAGCCTTCTCTGGTTATATTTGATCCTCAGGTTCTGCAAAGTCTGCCGCAGCATATGATTCTTGATGGTATTGCCGAAACAATCAAGGCCGGTTTCATCAATGACAAAACTATTATTGATGAAGCAGAAAACAATCTATCTATCGGCGATAACCGATTTCTTACACAATTAGCAGCAAAAGCTGTCGAAGTAAAAAGGAAAGTCGTAGAAGAAGATGAAAGGGATAATGGCAGCAGGCAGCTCCTCAACTTCGGGCATACTCTGGCTCATGCCATAGAAAAATGCAGCAATTATCGTATAAGCCACGGCCACGCAGTAGCTAAAGGCATGGCTATAGTCTCCGCTGCTGCAGACGAAATGGCATGGACATCAGTTCCATGCGCAGGCAAAATCTTAGAAATCCTAAAAAAATTCAACTTTCCTCTTGACTGTCCATATTCACCTTCCCAGCTTACGGAAGCTGCTTTGCAAGATAAAAAAATACGAGGTAATAAAATAACTTTAGTAATTCCTGAATCAATAGGAAAATGCCGCTTAAAAACTATTGCCACAGACGATCTTGAAGAATTTATAACCTGTGGCATGGATGCTCTGAAAGGAATGTGACACATGAATGTAAAAATCATCCCTAAAAAATTAAAAGGAACACTTCACGCCCCTCCGTCAAAATCCCATGCACACAGGCTCCTTATAGCACAGAAATTAGCATACCTTCAAAGCGGAGATAACAGAAACCAACACATACCCTCTTTTTCACAAGACATAGAGGCGACAAAAAACTGTCTGAGCCAAATGGATAAAAACATGCCCTTTCTCGACTGTAAGGAAAGCGGTTCCACATTAAG
>OLOZ01000331.1_pt1 | contig 47577 bp, 66 predicted proteins | sample 1673021 | NCBI WGS metagenome assembly OLOZ01 (sample SAMEA3136747, study PRJEB25190) | human gut metagenome | biome: human gut; feature: human-associated habitat; material: faeces | place: Austria | collected 2013 | reverse complement strand
CACAGTAGCTTCTTTTCTTTTTGTATTATATCACACGATGAAATTTAGGATTCATGTTGTTTAATTGTTACATTATTTTATTTCTTTCTTATAAATTTTTGATAGCTATACCTCTTAGCTAAAATTAGCTTTTACGGCTTCTATAATATCCTGTACAGCATCATCCCATGTACCAGGAGTACCCAAAACGCCACTACCATTGTTTTGGATATCTGTCATAATCTGTAAGCCACTATGTTGTCCGTAGGGATATTCTGCTACATTCAAATGAATATCATAATGATAATTTCCGTTGCCACCAGATACACCAGATGAACGTGGTGAACTTTCATATGTCCCAGTTCTGATATATTTTACAGGCGATCCACTTGAATAAAAATTCTGAATGTCTGTTTGAGTCATTTGAAAACCTTCTTGTTCAGCAGCTTCAACTCTTGGTCTAATAATTTGTGCATCAATTGCATCCATAATTATTCCCATAATAATTTCCTCCGTATGAGATAGGAGAGTAGTACTCTCCGTTAAACAAACGTTCTGTATTGAACTACACAATATAATCTGGTAAAATATTTTATGAGCCAACACCCTTATATACCACAGAAATTGCCAACAAGCTTTTATGTAAGTTTATACCAATATCTATAGATATAGGTATAAAACTTATGATAGCTGAACCATGACAGTATTATGCCTATTTATTGCTAAAATTCAGGCATAGCCTTTCACATAGATATTAAATACAAGGAGGTACATACATGGTTATTGTACTCAACTGTGGTAGTCTTGGTACGATAGTAGATGCATTATGTGGTATGATCACAGTTGCATTTTTAATATACGATCATATTCGCGTAAAATAATGTAAATACTATTTATAAGGGATGTTGGTTCATTCCAATTATTTCTTCTTGTCCATTTTTGTCACTTTAGTTCCAGTCTTGTTATTGTTCTTATTTCCAGATCCATCATTCATTACATTTCTAGCACTGAAATTTCCTTTAACTTTCTTGAGTTCTCGATTTTCTTCTTGCAATTTCTTAATCTGTTCATTCTTAGCATCAATAATATCCTGGCTAGCTTTGTCAATATTAAATGCCGCAGCATCTTTTACAATCTTAGTAAGATTCTCTGCATTAATTTCAAAACCAGATTCTTTTAGTTTTTCCATAAAAGATACTCCGTCCTTAACCATTTCTGGTGTAAGAGCAGTAAGATCAAGATTAGCAAAATTCTTAAATGCGTCAATAAATACATTAACACCTTCTACAATTCTATCCATATCTGGATTTGCATGAATGATATTCTGCTTAGTCCATTCAAGTTTGTCATGAACCATCTTGTCTACAAAATCCATAACCTTAATGTATTCTTTTACAGATTCACATCTTGACTCATAGTCTGGATTGATAAATGTATCAATAAGACTCTTTAAATCATCATCTGAGGAATATAGTTTAAAAATATTTTCACCATCTTCCAGTGTATATCCTTCAATAAAATATTTTCCAACTGCAATAATTCGTGCAGGTTCTTCCATCCAAGGTGTATATTCACCTGTTTCATCATCCCAAAAAGCATTCAGAATAAGATCAATTGCATTGAGTTTATCTTCAAATGTGATTGTATTTTTTACCTTGAGTAAGCTTTTCTTCATATTTTCTTCTCCTTTATAAAATGTGTTTATTTATAGATAAATGTGCAATATTATACACATTGTTCTAACCAGTAAATTTTATTGAATTTCCAAAGTAATCTGCATTTTCGTGCATTTACTTTCTTGCAATGTTTAGTTTTTGATTGAAAATTTAAAGCCAATTGTTCTGGATATAAAGCAGTAACATATCCTGTATGAGTTTCTCCACTTTTATATGTATAAGAAACTAAATCTCTATGCTTAATTCCTAGCACATTATCAGTTTTTGCCTTTGATTTCCTTCTCATTGGTTTAATAATCCACTCTTTAATATCACAAGTATCTGGGATGCCATCTGCAATACATATGGCATCATTACTATGAGATTTTACTATGTTCCACTCAATACGTTTATTAGCAGTTTCTCCACCATTTGTAAGATGTAATATTCCTAATTCAGAAATCTTTTCTCTCAAATAAGTTTTTCCCTGCATTACATGCATTGCATAATCAAATCTTTTTGGCTTAGATTTAATCATATTGAAATATCTTTCTTCAAAATCCTTTTCTCTACTTTCTGTTTTATCATGGCACTTTTTACATAAAGTAATTAAATTTCCAATGGTATTAGCTCCACCATATCTTCTTGCTCTAATATGATGTACTTCTAATATACAGTTAGATTTCCCACATTCTTGACATCTACATCCATCTCTCAGGATAGTTGCTTTTCTTAAATTTTCATCTAAGCGATTAGATTTCTGATATTGCCATCTATAAGGTTTATAATCATCTGTCATTGCACGAATATCTATACAAACATCTTCAAGGTAATATTCTTGAATATCTATCCAGCTATTTAATTGATATAATACTCTTAAAATAGCGTCTTTCTTTTGTTTGATGCTTGGTGCTAATCTACAAGTTCTTTTAGAAGATGAACGATTATTAAATCTTGCTTGTCTGTATCTTTTGTGGTAACGATGGTAACGTCTATATCCACGCCTTACATCCATAAGATGCTTTACATCCTGGCGTTGCTCAATCGTTCCTTTAAACACTACTTTATTTTTAGTAAGACATTTCTGAACAATAGCTAAACCAACATGTGTAGAACCGTCATCTATGCCACAAACCATATGACTTTCATCGTCTTCATCAGATTTAACTTCTTTTTCTAATTGTATCACCATAGGATATTTACTTTTTAATTTAGCTCTACCTTTTCTAATCAAATACCAACCTTTATTAATTTTTGTCGGAGCTAATGGTTTATTATTTTTATCAATAACAAAACAATATTCAATTTTATTTTCCATCTCTGGATACCTTCCTTTCGGAGTAATTTTCGTCTTGCCAATGTTGGAGAGGGTATATGTGTTTCTCTGTTATCTATGCAGGACATTAGCATAGTTTCTTGATTGGCACTCACAGAGCTTCCGACTGACGAGCACATCTGAAGGTGTGTTTTTAACCTTTTCTCTAACGTAGTTCATATCTGCAACATATCTTTCGATAGTAGCAGTCACTAAGGCTTGAAACCTATTGTTAAGTAAGTGTGAACAAGGAATGCAAAATACATTTGTCCACTTATTTACACTCTTGTCTATAAAATAGACTACTTAACAATTAGTCCTAACTACGATTTTAATAATTTACATCATTTAAAAATGATTCTAAATCATATCTATAATTTACTTTTAATTTCTCTTTATGAATTAAAATAGGACTTGCATACTCAAGCAAATCCTTTTCGTTAAAACTTTTCTTTTCTATATGTGAGATGAAATCATCCCATTGATTAATATTTAAGAAATATGTATTGTCACTTGATCGAAAGTCTAATACTAATCCGCTTATAACACGATTATATTGTGCAAAATCTTTTAAACTTTTAATCTGATAATAATGTACAATTCCTTTTTCGCTTTTATCACGTTCAAAACTACATGAACCTTGAAATGTTTTTAATTCAAGTGTAAGAAAAAGATTTCGTATTCCATCGAATACCATCAAATCACATGGACTGTGACGACTGAATCTTAACTTATTTGTTGATCCCACATCAAAAGCTTGTGCTGAATCAGGTGGACGGTGGGAGAGTACATACTTTGGTACACTGTTTTTAAAATTATCTTCAAATTGTTTACCTACACTTCGTGCCATTAATTATGTTTCCTTGCGTTATTATAGGATAACTGTAACTTAATCCATATCTGAAAGGTTGTCGGATTTGCAAATGTTATACTATCGTGATAAAATTCTCCACAAAAATCTACATAAATTTTATTAACATCTTTTAATTCGTCTGCAAGATAAAACGACATTGCTTGTTTAAGTGTGTGGAATTGTGCAGTTCTCAATATTTTATCTGGTTTCTCATATGTGATAGTCATTGTTTCCATATTAATTTTCTCCTTGGGACTGCGATTTCTTATGCTCTTTTTCTAATCTGCGTTTTTGCCATGCCTCATATGGCTTCTTAGTTTCTGCTTTGATAAAATAAAAAGCTAACTTATTGTCATTAACCTCTGATGGAGTTGTCCATACAGGTTGAATGTTAAAATTGCTGAGATAAAAAATAATCTGTGGCATAAAAGTGATAATCACAAGATTATCTTCTCCAAAAGCTTCAACTACTTCCTCGAAGCTATCAAATAATTGTTTTTTCATATCACGTTTTCTCCTGAAAATCGTAAAAAATAGGGATACAAGCCATTAATTCATAGCTAATATCCCTACTAATTACTTATACTAACTACGATTAATTTATTCAGATTTATCCTTTTATTCATCTGTTGCAACATCATCAGCTAACTCAACCTCCGTTACTTTCTTTTGCTTCTTTGCTCTTGAAGCAGGTTTAACCTTTGTAGGTTTCTTTTCTTCTTCTAATTTGCAAGTGATAGTGTATCTATCATTTTCATGTTTTACGAATACAGTATTTTTATCTGTATGATCAGATGGCATTTGGACTTCTTTTCCATCAAAATCAACAACCATAACATACTGATTGCGTAGTAATACTTTACATTCTTTTGTCATTGTGGTTATATTCTCCTTATAGAAATAGTAGGATGATACAATATCATCCTACTATAGAATAAATTAAATATTATTTTGTTTCGTCTGTAATTTCAATCATATCCATAACGTTACCGTCTGCATCCTGTAATACGGACATTTCAATTGTAACCTCCGCAGGATCACCATCAGATGAAAATGATAAATCAAGATTTCTATTTGGAGATGCCTTATAAGCAGTAATTCTTACTGGTACAAGTTGACCATTTTCATTTTTATCCAGAGTTTCCATCTGAATGAAGAAATCTTTTGGAGTTTTATTGTTATTGAATGAAACCTTTTTAACTCCATCTACTTTTTCTTCAAGATAAGATACTTCATATGTTGTACCTTCTTTAATTGCAGAAGCAGTTGTAGCAGTAAATTCTTTTTCGGAAACTGTACCTTCAATAATATCTCCAGTATCAGGATCTACAGCATAAACTGTACCTGCTTTTGGAGTATTTGTCAGAGTAAGTTTTCCTTCCGCTGCACCTACCACATTTTCTCTACGAGCAATAAGAGCAGATGTTTCAATTTCGCCATCAGAATATAGTGCATAAATCTGGAATGGTGCAACTTGGAATACCATTGTCATAGTACCCTCAAGTGGGTTATCAAATTTAATATCCTTTGCGCCTTTTTTATTTGCATATACTGCATCAGCACTAAAACCAGCGGTAGTAGTATTACAGAAGTCTACTAACATCCAAGGTTTCTTTGTAGCATAGTCAAGGATATGTACGTCACAACACTGACGGTTTGCCATATTAAGGTCTTTAGCCATAATTTAATTCCTCCGTTTTCATAAAAATAAAATAAGCCACTGAAATATCAGCGACTTTGTTTGAAAGTTTTCATTATTTAATTTTGTTCATATACTCCATAGGTTTATAGTCCTTAGAGTTTTTGAATGAGAATGAATTAGCAGCCATCATATCATTTATATCTGCTTGTCTTCCCATCCTATATTCTAAAAACATCTTCATGAATTGATAATATGTCATATCCCAAACATTCAAAATATTGATTCCTACTTTGTTGTGAGTACAATATTTCACAATCATATTTGGCAATGTATAATCATCATCCGCAGATGTTTGTTTTTCTTTTTGTTCACTCTTATGTTTTGCTAATTTTTCAGCAATACGTTGAGCTAACTTATTTTTATATTTAGGTTTTTCAACTTCTTTCTCAGATTTAATTCCTAGTATAACTTGCAGAAACGCACGAAATTCATCAAAATTGCTGTTATCAATTTTCCCCGTTTCGTTAAAGATTTCCTTTCCATCATCGTCTTTCTCATAAGTGCCAATGAGAAAAGCATTCTGTTCTGGATTATATTGAAAATCATCCATAACAAAGAAACTAATCATGTAGGCAAGAAAATCTGCACGATTCATTCCGAATGTAAGTAAATTGTAAATAGTATTTTTTTCTTTTTCTTCATCACTGAGGGAATTGAATTTTTCAGTAAGATCGAATGTTTCAAGAAATTGCTTCTGAGTAATAGAAATATAAGAGAGAAAAATATTGAATTGTCCATAGGTTATACGTCTTATGTCCCTAAGAGTAGGACATTTAACATGACCTATACCTTCATAAAAATAAGGTTCATCACAGAGATAATCATAATCTGAAAATCCTTTCAAATATTACACCTCCTTGATTTTAAAATCAGGAATGCCATATTTGAGTTGTCGTCCATAATAACTGGACTGTGGAACAGTATAGCCAATGTCATCAAGACTTGGTTTTCCAATTCCTAAATCATCAGAATCACGTAGAAGTCTTTCTATAATATCTGTAAGAACGTCTGCACGATTGCCCATGTAACTTTTTACATTAGATTCCATTTGCATACAATCACGATGCACAAAAATCCAAATATACAAGTCCATAGATTTTACGGTACGATTTGTACCTCTACAAACTGTTTCTACACAAACAAAAGGCATAACTTCTTCCTGCGTTCCATCAACATAAGGATAATCAAATACTTGTTTATACTCCATATCGTTTTTCTCATCATCAGTAAAATCTTCCTTACGCAACATTACTTTTGCAAATTCATCAGATTCTAATAGACGAGAAATTACTTTTGATTTGACAAAAGCCAAATCTCTAGCAACTGATTTTGCCATAATATACCTCCGATTTATCCTACAATAGTAATAGTTGTTTCAGATAAAATGTTACTTTCATTGTCGAGAACTTGTAGTGTAAATGTACAGTCAATTGCCTTATCATCTGTACATTTTAACTGTATTTTATTACCTGTGATATTTTGAGTGATTTTGAAGTCTGATTTGACATTCCATGTGAAGTTTGGTTGATTTTCAGAATCAGAAAAAGTGACAGTCCATGTTTTTACTCTTCCATAGCGGAGAGTATCGCCACCTGTAATTGTAACAGATGTGGTTGGATTGTCTGGTTCTGATGGTGGGAGAGTAGGAGTAGTGGGGGATTTGTAGTCGCAGATCCACGCCTTTGTTCCATTTTCTAACTCAATCAACTTATCTGTAACTTCATTAAATTGCTCATAAGATAATGTAACAGTCATGACACCACCTTTATCAACATATCTAACATCAGATAAGAAACCTTTCTTACCAGTCATTCTATATGTATCTGGTGGATACACGCCTTCATAATCTATGACAAATCTATTGTTTCGATTAAGTTGTTTTGTTTCATCGTCAACAGGTATAGTCAGACCATATTGATAATCACCAACAGTAATAGTAGAGTTACCTTTTTCGCCCATACTATATTTAGTATAGTCTTCTGAATATCCCCAACGCTCAACAATCTTACCATCTGCATTTTGCCATCTAATCATCAATTGACATAAATACATATATCCACGATTCCATACTTTATCATCAGTATCAAGTAATGTAATTATCCAAATTTGATTGTTCCATTTAACATAGTCACCAAGTCTGATAACATCATTATGTCTTGATTTTATTTTCTTCTTATATGTATTGTTGTCGGTATCTCTGATAATCATTAACTGCATAGGTTCATTATTTACTAGAACATCTTGAGTATCAAATGTGTCTTCAAAATGTCTATCAGCATGTTTGTTTATTTTTGCTAAATTTTTCTCACGTTTGTTTTTTGTACCATAAGCATTTTGTAATTTCATATAATACTCAATATCCATAGGTTAATCCTCCTCATACTGAGCATAATTAATAAACTGTTTTAATGCGTTAGTTTTTCTATCTCGATTTTTGTAATCGTCAATCTTGATAGATACATCATGTTCTAATTTAGCAATAAAATTACGGTAACTTGTTCTTTCATTTCCTGGTGAAAATACACTCAAATCAGATGGCGTAAAATTAATTTCCATTGCATGAAGGAGAGATTCGTCCCTTTTCATATAAATAAGAAACATAATTTCAACAACCAGTTTGATTTCTTTAGGCAATAATTTAAAACCAATTTGTTGTACATCTTCATCATAATCTGAAAAATCTACATCCAAATTCGAGAGGCATGATAATTCATCAAGTGCCTCACATAGATAATTAGTAGCACGAGTCTGAGCAATTTGTATCGCTTCACTAACATCTATATTATAATAACTAAAAAAGTCCTCATCCTTTTCTATACGATCATAGAATTTGTTGAGAATTTTTTCAAATCTTGTAATTTCTTGAGGCAATTGAGTTCACCTCCCATATTAATTTTTTCTAGGTCTACCTGGGGATTTTCTAGTAGATTTCTCTACTGTCTTTACTTCCTCAGTTTTAGTAGAAGCAGTATCAACTACTTCCTTTTTATCTTCCTGCTTAGATGCATTCATCTGTAGTAGAAGTGCTTTCATTTCAGCTAATTGCTGTTCAAGTTCTTCAACTTTTTTATTGCTTGGTACTACATCCGCATCATCTACAGAAATATTTGATTTGATTTGATTATTAAACAATTCTCTTGTGCGTGTATCAATGACATTTGCCATATCCAATGTAAGTCTATATCCTTCTGATTTTAACTTTTGAAACTGTCCACGCACTCTATCAAAGTCAGAAAGAGTAGAAATAGAAATAATTTTAATAAGTCCTTCTTTTGTTGGATTCAAAAGAATATCTCTAATTTCACTAATCTTTAATACTTTTGACTTGTCAATACGAAGCTCATCATATAGATCATCTTCAATATCCTCTGGAAATTCTAAATTTCCTGTCCTAAATGCAGTTCCGTTATTTGCATAACGAATTTCATCTAGTGTAAGTGGAATAGTTGTAGGTTGACCATCTATAGCAGCTTCAAGAACAGTGCTTTTACCTGGGGCGATATTAATACAAACGCAATTATCGTTATAATTTAAAACAGAAATATGTTTAGTTTCTTGAATATTAATAACAATTCCTCCTAATATTAGGAGGGCGTTTGCACACCCTCCTTAAATTTTTTGTAATAAAAAAAAGACTACTTACTTAAAGTAACCTTTGCGAAGTTTTCAATATTTGTAAGCATGATTCCATATGTGAAATCTTTTAGCATAATATGAACTTTCTCACCCTGATTGTTCATATCCTGATATGTATGAATTTCACCCTTCATATCAAGATTTCCAATCTTTCCAGCTACACCATAAATACGCTTATCTGGAAGTAGGAGAGAACCTGTACCAGTTTTCTTTGCGCCAGAAATACCAGCAATACCAATTCCATCATATGTTTTAACAAGACCATATCTATTAAAATCATCTTTCATAGTATTACTCATATATTGTGCAAAGTTTGGCATACGTCTAATAGCTTGAGCATACTTATTAAGTGTGATAATTACACTATCGCTTGCTCTATCGTTGAGGTAAAGAGAAAGCTTATCCATAGCCTCAAGTGTTGGTGTTGCGCCATCAACAGGAATTAATTGATCTCCGCCTTTAACTGCATCATCTGCTTGAGCAAGTGCATCAAAGAATAGTGCGTTCTGGCAAGCTTCTTTCATAAATGTAGTAAGAGTAGCAATTGATTTAAAGCCATTCTTACGCAGGTCTACATAAGATAGGTCAGTTTCAACCTGACGGTTTTTCCATGTAGGTTTCAGTACGGAAATATCAATGTAGGAACGATCTACATTACCTCCATGTGCTGCCTCATATGCAACAAGTGTATTCTTTGGATCTTTGTGACCTTCATAATCATCAAACTCACCAACAGAACCTCTTTCAAAGATTTGATCCAGAAGTTCATCTGGTGCATTATAAATTTCTTCATTTACAGTTCTATTAATGAACTCAGCGATTGTACATTCTGGATCTTTTCCAGTTTTTCCAATCTCCCTAGCCCAAGCATCAGAAATCTCAGCGATTTCTTTTTCCTCGGCATTAAGTTCTCTTTTATATTCAATTTTTTCAGCGACATCAAAGAGTACACCCTCTTTGCTCATAATGTCTTTAATTTCTGTATTAATAGCCATTGTGTTAATTCCTCCTTATCTTAATTACGCCTGTGCAACTGCATCAGCTTCTACACGAATCATAATGAGATCATGACCATTATCCTTGAATGGTTTCTCATATACATATTTGGAAGATCCAGTTGTAAGTTTCTGCCATTTTCCATCTGCACCTACAGATACAGGTGTACCATCAGCAACTTCACCAGAAAAATCTTCTGCCTTGTACTGGTCTGTCGCAAATTTTTCACCATCTGTATATCTTTCAAGCCCAAGGAACTCACCTTTGGCAATCTTTACAAAATCTTCATCATAATCTGACATATCCACTCTTGCTGCATTAATGCCAGTTGGAATACGCTCTTTTGTTGCTACATAAATATTTGCTACAGTTTCAGCTTTTGGAAGCTCAACAGTAGTAGCATCTTTGATTACAACACCCATACCTGTAACAAGTGCTACACCAGCTTTGTGCATTGTATCTTTTGGCTGTGCGCCATTACGTCTAATATCACGAATCATTACATTTTCCTCCTATTATCGTCTTGATAAAAATTTAGTCATGAAAGAACTTGCACTTTCATTTACATCATCAGTTTCTAAACTTGCTGTTGCTGTCACAGGATTTGATTCTTCTGTTTCAACATCCTCTGCTACATCAGTCTCTTCTTTATCAAAAGAAGCAATATATTTTTCTGCGATTAAACTATTGATGGCAGTTTTATCTCTTGCTTCAATTAATTCTGAGATTTCAGCTTTTGCGATTTCTTCCTCAGTGAATAATCCACCTTTAAGAAGATTTTTCTTTAAGGATTCTTTTTCTTCTGCAATTTCAGCTTCAATCTTTTCTTGTTCTGCTTTTTCAACCTGTTCTTTATATGGTTGTAATTCAGAAATCTGCACATTGAGTTTTCCAATTTTTTCACCTGCGGAGATAACAGCTTTATCTTTGATTTCAAGCTCTGCGGTTAATGTTTCGATTTTCTCATCTTTTTCAGCAAGAACAGTATTAACATCTGATACAGAAACAGTAAGTTTTACATCTTGCGGTTCAGAAACAGTTACTTCATCATTTTCAACTGTATATGTAAATAACTTATAGTCTAACTGTGTTAGAGCATCATCAGATTTAAACCAAACAGTATGTTCCTCTGGAAACCAATAAGAGATATAACCCCAAAATTTAATTGCATCTTCACAAGCTTTGTTAATCTTTCTAAACAAATCACGATCAGTTAGAGAAGCTGTTTCTGGTTCTTTTGAATCACCCTCTGGTTCAACAGTAGATTCAGCAGTTTCTTTTGTTTCAGATGTATCTTCTGCGCAAGAAGTTTTCTTTTTCTTTTCAGCAGTTTCTTCATCTTTTTTCTTTTTGTCTTTTTCTGTTTCGTCTACAGAATCAGGTGTTTCCTTTTCTTTTTCTGTATCTTCAACAGAGACATCTTTCTTTGTCTTTTCAGCCAAATTCATGTCCTCCTTTTCTTCAATATCTTCATAATTTGCTATATCAGTATTTGAAATATCAGTCATAAGTGCATCGGCAAGTTCATCATCTAATTCGGCATATTCAATTACACCGCTTCCTGGAACAGCAGGAATATGATTTTTACCAAGTACACAATTGCCAATAAATTCAAAAACTTTATAAATTTTGTTAGCACCCTCAGTAACTACATCAGTTGCAGTTAATTCCCATGAGCTGCTAATTTCTCCATCGTCCCATAATTTATCGAATACTTTAAAGTATTCTGGGAATCGTGAAGTCCATAATTTAGTTTTGATTAAAATACATTTTGGCGTACCATCATAACCATCTACTTCACGTTCCTCAATCCATGCATCTGTCACACTACCAATCGGAACAGTGTCAAAATGACTTTTCTTTTTTCCATCTTTAGTTTTTTGAACGATCAATTCATGACCACCAAAATCTACAGGTTGTCCGAAAATATTCTTTTTAAGTTTGGCTACAATTGGATATCCAATGATTGTGTCAAAATATTTTTCGCCTGCTTCTTCTGGAATAATTCTTCCATATGAATCAGGTTCTCCTAACACACTGATTAAAAAGACAGCTTCCTTATAATTGGTATAAGACGCTATAGATATGGGGCGACTATTTAGAATAATATGTTCATTATCCATTTCAATCACCTCGTTTAAGTTGTTTTAGACTCTTGATAGTTACTATCATATTCTTGTTTCGATTCATTTACAGAATTTCCATTTGATGTACTTCCTTTAGGTCTTCCACCTTTAGAATCTTTTTCTTCCTGTTGTACATCTTCTTGTTCATCTTGATTTCCAGAAGAGTTATAAGATGTTGGATGTGGAATAAATATTTCGTCAACGCCATTATCTTGTTCTGCTTTTCTGCGTTCCATTTCATCATTGAAATTCATATCCAATGTTTCATATGCTGTGCGGAATGAACAATTTAATTTAGAATACAAGAACTCTGCAAGATCCTTTTTCATTTCAAACTCTAATAATTCTGCATCGAGAATATGTGGAGTAGGGCAGTACTCAATAGGTATCTTTTCTTCTGTCAAAACAATTTCATACCATCGTTGTAAAATTACTTCTTGACGTTCAGCAATCTTATTGATAGTACGCATAAGCTGTTTAATAGAAATGTTTGCAGTACTTACTGTTTGTTGACCATCTGTATTTAGAAATGAAATTCCTAATGCAGAAGTAACACGAGAACGATATTGTTTTACAGTACTTTCATTTGTAAATTCTACAGATGGTTCTACATACATGACTTTTTCTACACATGGCGGTGGAGTATAAACTACTGTAGGATTAGCCCACGCTGCCATTAAACAGGTATGAGCATAAGCCATATCCTCAAGACCTTTTTTATCGTAAGTGTCACCCATAGTTTCTTTACGCATAATCTGAGTGATAATCTTTTTTGCTTTAGCTTTTGCATTAACTGCATCCGCTTTGTCACAAGTATCAAGCATAAGTTTTGGCTTCAATGCCTTAAAAATAGGAGAGAGTCCATAAGCTCTACCAAGATTCCCAAAACGATTAACACCTGTGCGTCTAATGTCAAGTCGTGCATATTTTTCTCTTGCAACATAAGCATCAATAACTTCTTTTGGATAGTTATTTTTTATTTCTTCGTTTGTATTCTTAAAGAATAATGGTTTATTCTTTTTATTTTTTAATGTAGACTTTTGAAGTCTGTTTGATAATTCTGTTGTATCAATTAATACATATGGGATTCCATTTAAAGAATAATCGGAAATAACAGCTACGCCTAATGGATATTTGTCAATTACATGATGATAGATTCCTTTGGCTTTCTTTGAGCGAAGATACTGAATACAATTACCTTCATCATAAGTAGAAGTGATAGAAGTAGTCATAACGTCATTTATATTTACTTCTTTATGAAATCGTTTGATAATGCCATCGGCTTTATCTTTTATATCTTGATCGTATTCTTTAGGGAGATTGTCAAATGAATATCTGACATTTGCATTAAGATTAGATTCTATAGCTTCATGTACCTTGCCAATAATGTCATCCTCATTTTCGGCTTGACGCACTAATTGATTGATTTTCTGAATTTTAGATATATCACTTTGAGCGTTTAACGCTAATTCTTTAATATCATCTAATGTAGTTTCAGATGTGGAAGATGAAGATGCTTCATTAAATCTGACGGAGTATTGTTGACCGCCTTTATCAAAACTTTGCATTGCTTCATACATCCAATTTTCAGATTGTTTTTTAATCGCTTCTGCTGTAACAAGGACGGTTTCATCTCCATCATTATCTTGTATACTTGAAGCAATTGTTAATTTATAATCCTTATCAGGATTGTCAATATATTCTGGTTCTTCTGATTTTGACATGAAAACCTCCTTTCTTTAGAATGATATTGATGATGCACAGATGGGGGCAGAAGAGTAGTCGAAACCTGTACTGTTTTTCGGTGCAAGTAAATCTTCTCTTCGTAACAAGGCAAGTGCAAAAGCACCCTCTGCTAATGTATATGCATGGTCATCGTGCATATTTTTCTTATCTTTTGATAATTCATATGTGACTCCACCATTAGGAGTATCATATCTGCACATATAAGATAATTGAAGTTTTGCAAATTCCATCTGAGATAATGCAATCATTTCCTCTTGCGTTAAATCTACAGATTCAAATTCGCCATTTTTATTTTCAACCATGATATAATCTTTTCCATCATAAGTAGTAAATTCAATTAAATTTAACTTTATCATTTTCGATAAAGCATCATACATTACTTTTTTATATCCTTGTGGGTCTACAAGATGAACTATTGGCATAGCATTAGTATATGTTTTTCTTGCAGTTTCATATTGTTTATGCACTGGGTCGATAATACCTCTATGTTTCTTTCCATATTTATCATACCAGTCATCCATAAGCTGATCCGCTACGGCACTAATACCACCTCCACCGCTTCCTGCATCAATATAAAAATCTATATTTTCCCATTCAGCAGCACGTTCACCATTGTACTTAATCATTAAATCTTTGATAATTTCAAGCTGTTGTGGCATTGGAAGTGGCGTTTTGTTTTTAGAATTTTGGTCAACCATTGACACAACATTTACAAGTCGAAGTTTGAATCCAACATCTTTATCATTTATAATTTCAAAAATACTTAAAACGCTACCATCAAAGTTTCTCGCAGGGTCATAACAAAAGATAAATTTTCGTTTTCCTGTATCATTATATAATAAAGGTTTTCTGATAACAGAATTTCTAATAAGTTCATCCATAGTCACCACGGCATTCTGCCCGCCACCTTGTCTAAACTTATTAAATAATTCTACATCTGCTTGGTCAGGATCTTCCTCGATGGCTTTCATAATTTGATCTTCCGTTAAGTGAGCTTTAATTGGCTCACCTTTGATAGAAGAGTGATTTAAAATATCGTATGCGTCAATATCAAAACAAAAATAGTTGTTATTTCCAACAACCATCTTTTTAAAAAATGTCTTATATTTATCAAAAAATGGATAAGTTACATCACCGACAGACGACGTATAAAGAATTTGTAAAGGCATTTGTTGTGGATCATAATGTCTCACTTTTTCGGTAGAAGTAGAGAAACTTGTATCAACATTAATAAAGTTTTCAACTACAGCTAATTCTTCCGCAGTTTTCCACGCAGTTTCATTAAACCAAACAGCACCTCGTTTACCTCTAATAGCTTCAAGATTTGAAGAAAGAGCTTCCATTTGAGAGTTATTATATAATCTAAACCTACAAGTAGGAGCTTGCAAAAATCCTGTTTCGCTAGTTCCACCGCTTTTATCTACTTCTCTTGAAAATACATCAGTCGCACTTTTAAAAGAAGGTATTCTTTTTAACGCAATATCTCTTAATTTATTAAATGATTCTACTGACTGAGCATAAGTATTTGAACTTATATATAAACGATAATCGGGGATGAGTAACAGTCTTGTCATATAATAACAAGCTGCCAATGTATCTTTTCCTGCACCACGACATTCAGCCCACAATGCGAATTGAGCAGTCCATGTTTTCATAAAACAATATGCTTGATAGTCAATAAGCTGTAATCCGAAAAAAGTTTCACAAAATTTCAATGGATTTTGTCTACCCCACTGAATTATTTTTGCCATTTTTGTATATTCTTCAATTTTTTTCTGACTTAATTCTTTATTTGAGAGAGGTGTATATATTTCCATTCAATCACCTCTTTTTTACATTTTCTAAATCAATAAGTTTGTTCTTTAAGATACGATTTTCTTCTTTATATGTATCTAATTCTGTTTCGTATTTTTGAATTAACTCTCTTTGTTCTTTTACAATCTCTGAATAATCGCTACTATCAAATGTGAGCTGATCCATAATACTACGATTACTTAAATCTGCAATTTGTTTAAATGCTTCTGCTTGTTTAATATCAAACAGATTAACTTTAATTGCTTCAAAATCATTTTCTTCCATTTCTTTCATTTTAGAACTCAAAGAATTTTTACCTTGCTTGGAATTTTTATTATAGTTTGAAGCAATGTTGTTATCTTTTGCAATAGTAGCAATAGAAGACAGAAGAGATGTTTTTGATGTAGTCAATTTTTGAACTTTGACATCATCTACTTCTGGTTTAGATAATTCTATATTCATTTGCTCAGTGATTCTTCTACACTGACAATACAACATTGTCATTTCAATTACACTCTGCATCTTATGTCCATCATCAACAATTCCATCAGTGTCACAATACCCTGCAAGTATATTGAAACAATATTTTCTATCATAGTCATCAAGTCCAATATCATCAAAAGGATCGTAACCAATCATAGAAGTTACATATTTCATATTTTGTTTATCTTTTTTTGACCATTTGATTTCTGATTTTACTTGCTGTTGAGGTTTTGTACATTCCTCGTTTTCATTATCTTCAATTACAGGAGATGGGTTATTCACGTCTGCAAAAATTGTATCAATTTTTTTAATTTTGCTTTTAACTGTATTTGTGTTTTGATGAATAAATCCGTCTTTCTCTGAATCTTCGTAACTTTTATTAATACATTGTCGCATACTAATATTCTTAAAATATAACTTTATAATATCTCTACCATACTTCTTGATATTTTCTTTATCAATAAAAGCATGTTCTCTTTCAAATTGCTCATATGCGCTCATCAAATCATTTTTATAATAAGGTTTGTCGAATTTTCTAAGACATTTATTTAATTCAACTTCATTAATTTCCCCTGTATCTGAATCAACGCACATATCAGCGATACAATCTTTACAAACTGGCAATCGTCCGTCAATTGAAAATAATGGTGATTTACTTATATAAAATCCATCGACTAATCGTTTCTCATGATGACAGCAAGTACAGACCTTCTTCCCTTTTTGTTGATTTGCTGGCGTTGTACCAGTTTTCTTAGTAGGCATAACGCCACCTCCTTTATTTTTTACATAAAATTAAGCCGATTGCTTTAATGACAATCGACTTGTTAAAATTTCTTCTATATTATCAAAATCATAATACCAAATTTCCATTAATTCGATATTATGAGATATTGAGTACATATTTTTAATAGCATCTATCTCTTGTTGCCTAGCAAATTTTTCTTCTCCACCAAAACGATCAACAGGATATTCATGTTGCTGTCCTTGGTATTCTATTAAAATATTGTAATCATGTAAATAAAAATCATATGAAAATCTTTGATTACATTTACCTTTCAAATCATCATACTTCATTTGAGGAGTATAGTTGATATTATTATCATCAAGGAATTTTGCGATTCTGCGTTCACCTTTAGACATATTACATTTAGGACATCCACTATGCTTATGTATAATATCTTTTGGTAAAACATACCATTCAAAATCACATTTATTATGTTTCATTTTAATTTTTGTATGATTATTCACATATTCTCCAACAACAGTAAATTCATTTCCGTATAATTCTTTTATTTTATTTTCAAATTGATCATGTGTCCATTTTTCATTTCCATAACAATGAATACATCTATAACCATGTAAGACTTCATCAGGTGTTTGATACCACAACTTACCACATATTTTATGTCTAAAATTCACTTTGGTTTTATTTGTAACATATTCATCCTCAAGGGTATATTCATCTCCAACTTTTTCAAATAATTCCTGTTTAAATTCTTCTGTAGTTTTTCGTTTGCTGCCATGTTGACATTGAGGACATCTTTGACCAGATATAAAATTATGTGGTGTCATTTCAAATTCATTCCCACATAAATTATGCTTTAATTTTATTTTCGTATGAGTATTGACATATTCGCCTAACACCTCATACTCATCACCGACTAAGTCATAAACTTCACGTTTAAAGTATTCTGTATCTTTTCTTACTTTTCCAGAACATAAAGGACATCCACATTCACCAGAAGTTAGTAGAACATTTGGCTTAATTTCCCATTTATATCCGCATACTTTATGACGATGCAGTATTTTTATTTTATTTCCTTGATATGTACCTAAACATTCAAATTCAGGTTTTAATCTTGCTAAATCATCAACATATTCTTCATGTGTTTTCTTTCTTGGCATCTTTTTACCTTAACCTTTCCCTAACCTTAATCAACAGTTAAAGAAGAGTAGTAGAAGTGGAAGGTTAGGTAAAACCACATTCAAATTGGTAGCTACTCCAATTTGTCTACTACTCATCTAATTCAACTACGTCCCACCGACAGGACAACAAACGCCAACCGCTTATAGTCAATATATATTTCTCCATTAAAATAGGAGAGTAGTATAAAAACCACTCTCCGTAAAAATAAACATAAAAATAAGAATAACAATTATGCTATTCTTTTCAAATACCTACTTCTTAACATTTCTTCAATTTGTTTATATGTAAAATCCATACTAATTAATCCAGTTACAATGGTTTCAACTTCCTCAACTTGTTTTAATTCAGATTCAGAAAATGTATCTCTGAGTGCATCGTTAGTTTTACACTTTCGTTCTTCTCGTAATTCTTTTGCTGTTTTTTGAAATAAAATCTTATAAATCATATTTGTATAATTTGGATATGCGAATTGCTTATGACGTGTATTTGGAATATATTTAGCAATAGCAGAAGTCATACGTTTTCTTTCAATTATTCCAACTTCTCTTTGAATAGCCCATGATTTTCTATCAAAATCAGTTTTTTCTTCAATGTTTAAAAGATAATTTCTAACTTTTGTTGCAAGCTCATTATTGGTTAAAATCATACCTATACGAAGTAATGATCTTTTTGGTAAAATAGTAAGACTAGACGCATAAGTGAAGGTAGGTTCAGATTGAACCTCACCTATTTCCTTTTTAAAAGTCTTTAAATCCTTACCTTTTAAAACTATCATACCGTCATTTTCAAATTCAGCTCTATTCCTTTTAATAATAGTTTTAATTGCCTCAAGTCCACATTCATAATAATTTGCAGCTTGACTTGTACTGATTACCATATCATTTGTTAAATACGGTACTACTTTCATTTTGTCGAGAAAATCATAAGAAACATTATTTATTGTTTCATCTCTTAATATTTTGCTCTCAACATATTTCATTGATTTGTCATTCTGATTTTTCACTGTTTTCATGAAAGAATCCTCCTTGTTTATTTTTTTATTACGATTGTTTCCCAATCTGGAAACGCCTTATTGTCTCGTATAGAGCGACTATTTTAGGCTTGGGGGTAGAATAATAGTCGTTCTACATTTATGAAGGAAACCTTTAAATATAATCGCAGAGTGAAATAATCACTCTATACGAAACAACAAAATTGCATAATAAAAGAGCCACCCACATCATCGTGAATGACTCTTATAACATCGAATAAATCCATGCTTTTTTATTTAACTCAGCAACATCACCAATAATTTTTGCGATTAAATAACTATTTGCAACTGAGAATATATCTCCATCAGTCATCAAACTTGCAGTAGGAAAATCTACATATAATGTTACATCTTCATCTGTAATAATATTTCCATTTTCATCTAGTTTAATATTTGCCCCATTTCCACCAGGACAGGAGAGAAGTCTACTTGCAATAATGTAAGATAATACGTCCATTATTCTGTGCCTGTATCTTTCCAACCAAATGAAAACAGCATATAGATTTTTACTGTACCTGATTCATTTCCTACAATAGCTTGACTTCCCATTGGAGCAAGAGATTCAAGACCAGGAATATTTGCAAAATCGCCTGTTGCACCATATTCCATAGTAGGAAGTTTTGCAATTTCTTCAATAGTATCTACGCAAAATGTTTTGATTGCTGAGTTTGGATCGTTACCAACTTTTAATAGATTAGCTGCCATGTAATACCTCCATTTTTTTCGTATACAAAAAGAAGCCACCAATAAGGCGACTTCTCATAAATTTCAATATTAAGTTTCTATTTCCATTATCGTATTTCATTCTACAATATTTAGTGAGTGTAATTACCTCACTATACAGGTATGGAATTACCTGAATATAAATTAAATTTATATTATTTCAGCATAACATCGAATAAATCAATGCTTTCTTATTTGATTCAGCAATATTATATGCTATAATCCTTTGCAAAGATTCTTCCAATAGTTCAATCTTCCTTGAACAGATTGAGCAGAAGATGTACCACTGGTGCAATACTGAACATAGTCCATATTGTCACCATAGCTATTTACAAATGCCTGCACAATATTTACAAATTCATCAAAGTCCTTTTCATTCTTCACACATGTATATGCAGCATATAACATCATTGGAAGAGAAGTAGACTTGAGATTAAGTTTTTCTTCAAATTTTTCATCTAAGAATGCCAGAGCAGATTTCAATAAAATAATATCTTTTTCATCAACATGCTCATTGTACCATTCTACAAATGAATCAATATCTTTTGCTCTAAATGATGTGAAATCATTATCATCTGTAGTGTTAATCAACATAAGTGTCTGACGCACAATATCATTCGCAACATCTTTCTTTAACTGTGTTGGCGATAATACTTTTGCAAAGAATGGATGATTCGCAACATCAAAGATAATTGCACTAACTTCATCACTCTCTAATGATTTTCTCTTCTGAGTGTTTGATAATGGTTTACCACCATTCTGTCTACGGAACATCTCACGAATATCTTCATCTGTACAATCAGAAAAGATATACTGTATCATTTCATAGTCGTTAATTTTATCCTGGACAACTTCATCCAACTGTGAGAATTTCTTTCCTGCAATGTTATATACAGTGCCTTCGATTGCTACTGGTTTCAGCTTTTGACTTAATTTGAAGCCATCAGTTAAAAAATCTCTGATAGTTGTGCTGCGCTGAACACCGTCAAATACATATCTGATTTTATCTTCTTTCTCTTCTGAACGAATCGGATCAACAGGATAGTTGCGAAGCATTGAGTCGATTAATAAGCTCTGCTCATAATTTTTCCATTGTCCTTCTTTTCGCTGTAACTTATGGAACATATTGTATTTTCCATTTTTCATATCTCGTGCAAACGATTTGACAGTTTGTGTCTTTCTGTTAAACTCCATATACAACACCTCCAATTTTTGATATTTTTACATTATCACAATTGGAAAATATTGTAAAGGACAAGTTTACTTTAAGATAGGGCAGTAGTGAACTGCCCTTTCAGGAGAAGAGATCATATGAAAAGTTATGTCTCTGTGAAGAGTAAATATGAAGCAAGAAAAATATATAGAAAGATGGGTATTTGCCCGAAGCGGTTTGACAGTCTGATGTCGTGCGCTTGTTTCCATATAGGTGTGTTTGGTCTACACTACGGGCTTTGATGTGGGGGGTATTTTACATCAATCAGTAAATGCTTCATCAGACTCATCATTTTCATCATTACGAATAATATAATGATCTAAAGTTGTAGTGACTTGATTATGTCCTAGTAATTTCTGAGCTACCTCTGGTGCTTTATGCTGAAACACGACAAGGTTTGTAGCTCTTGATTCTCTGAACAGGTGGGGATGCACCCTACGTCCAACAATTTGTGTAAATAATCCTTGACACCAATTATTAAAAGTGCTTTCACTCACCTGTCTAACTTCTTTTCCATCTTTAGATTTAATTACAAACATATAAGGACAGTCATCTTCACCACGCACTTCAATCCATTTTTTCAACCATTGCATTGCATCATCACCGAATTTAAGTTTACGTGGTTTACCTACAAGAGATGCTCCTTTGCAACGAATAGTGTGAGTCAAATACTGTTTTGAAATAGTTTCATACTCATGTCCATCTTCATCAAGAACTTTGATTTTCTTTTCATTTGCAGAATAATCAATAACTTCCTTGAGTAATTGTCTAGCTTCTGCACGTCTACATCCTGTACTGTAAGAAAATGTAAGATATGCTAACATTTGCCATTCTTCACGTTTTTCAAGTTCTTGACATAAATTAATATACTCATCTGGTGTAAGTGGAACTTTTTCGTGAACATATCCAGTTTGTACTACTTTGAGCCCAATTGTGAAATTACGGAACGTAGGATATTCTTCCTCATACATCATCATTACATAATTACAAAATGTACTTACAGCAGATTTTTTAAATTTAATACCAGAATCAGAAAACCCTCGTTTAGTTAGCCAATTAAGATATTTTTGAAATTCTTTCTTTTTAATATCTGTAAAATTCTTGTCCTTGAGATTATCCCTAACCCAAGTAAAGAAAATCCTTAATCCCGATTTATATGCTGGCAAAGTTTTTACAGAAAGGTCAGCTTGATTATCAAGATAATCCTCAACCATTTCTCTATTAAATTCATTTACTGTTTGCCATTCTTCATCTGTTATTTCAACAGATCTATCTGCGATTTTACCATCCAATAATCTCACTTCCTTTCATAAATTTTTTATAAAAGAGACAGTATTAAAACTGTCTCTCTATGTACTTAATATTTATTTAGCCCAACTATCAAAATTTTCAATAATCCATTTGCGTCCTTTTTCAGTCCATTTCAAACAAGGTGCAGAATTATCGTTTTCATAACTCTGATAATCAGCATAATGTTCCGTTATGAGCCATGCGTAATCTGCACGTGGATTCCATACACCAGATTGCTTCCAGATGATTCCGTTTTTATTCATAATTTGATTTAATCTCATTGCACTTCTAAGACCTAAATCTTTTGCAATAATAGTCGTAGAAATTAAACCATCTTTGTTAAGAACATTATCATGATATTCTGCTTTTGGAATTAATGGGGCAGTAGCTTTAGCAACTTCTAATTCTGATAATTTCTTAGAAGCTACAACAGCATCTTGTCCACCTTTGTAAATTGATAATAATAAATTTGCCGTTAGTTGTTCATCAGAATTAATGATTTGTCTCATTGTAAAATATTCTCTTCTTAAATTCTTTCGGATTTCTTTTGCTTTATCAGTTCTCATGAATCCAACAAGTAAAACATATCCTTGTTCAGAAAGAAGATAACAATGTTTTTGTCGGTTACTGGTTACAAATCCTAAACCGATAGCGTCGGTTTTGAAATTATCATCACACAAATCAAGAATATCAACGCCAATCTCAAATTCATCATAATTTTGAATGATTAAATCTTGTATATCATTCATCCTTACACCATGAATTTCAGCTACAGTTCTTGCTAGTATGACTTTTTGATCTTCACCAAAGCCACCTTCTACAACAGGAATATCCATTCCCATAAATTTTTGAGTTCCATTAATTTTGATTTCGTTTTTCATTAAAAATTCCTCCAATAATACAATTGAAGGTAGAGATAAGCCTACGCTTGTAATTCTCTTTATTGGTCTAACTGACCAACCAGTTAATATTTACAGAGGTTCAGAGATAGGAGAATACCAACCATCCTATGTTTGCTCTTTGAGGGATTATCCATCCCACCCAATAATTAATTCTCCATTGAACAAAACAATCCAATGGATATAAAAAGAGTGCGTAAGCTATGACACCCACGCACTCTAAAAGGAGATCTATGTCCCTGATAAAGATAGATTACACTTTGAAAATACGACAAAGCATATGTAAAGTTTCAATATCTTCTTTAGGAAGAGTCACATTTACATATTCTTCGTCATCCATATCACAATCTACACAATCATGATGGCAACAGCAATCGTAACAATTACCTAATTCTAAGTCATCTGCAAAATCATCATATTCATCGTCAACATTTTCTTTTAACTCAACAAAGTAAGTTTTAGCAGTTTCTACTTGTGGTAAAAGTGCTCTACTACATTCGTCAAGAATATAAGTTGCATCTGCTTCATTCAGAAGGTAACCGTCTTTTCGTTTAGCAGGCTCAACCCAGATTTCAGGCGTATCATGATTACTGATTCTTGCGCATAACGTAATTATAAATTCATCTTCATATCCATCAATCTCAGGATCATGAAAATTTATATTAGCAAGCTCATAATCATAGTCAGTAAGAAGATTAATGATTTTTCTTGCATTGTCATATTTTGCAAAGATTGAAATATCTATAGATTCATCTGATTTAGATGCATAATATCGTCTATTAAATTCAGAATCCATAGATTCACAAAATTTATAAATATCTTCAAAACAAATAGTTGGAATTTTATTCATATAATTAACCCTCTTATTTTATGCTGTTTGTTGTAAATACAATCTTTTATCTAATATTTCCTCTATATTATCAAAATCCCAATACCAAATTTCTAATAATTCAATATTATGAGATTTTGCATATTCTCGTTTACGTCGATCATGTTCTTGTTGTTTTTTGAATCTTTCGGGAAACATCTTATAAGCACTACCATCATGAAATTCTCCTTGATATTCAATGAGAATATTCATTTTATCTAAATATATATCATAGGATAACAAACCATCATTAATACCTTTTAGATCATCAAATGAATATTGAAATATATAACTTATGTTATTCGTTTCTAAATAATCAATAATTCTTTGTTCTCCTTTTGTTGGAGTTACGCAATGTGGACATCTTTGACCAGCTATAAAATTATGTGGCGTTTTTAAGAATGTTTTCCCGCAAACATTATGATAAAATAATACATTTTCATTTGTACCTTTATAATCGCTTATAATTTTATATTCGTCACCAACAAGATCAAATATTTCTTGATTTAATTTGTCTGTTGATTTTAAATGTTGTAATCGTTTTCGTTTACTTACACATTCTGGATTTTGGCATCTACAATTACGTTTAAAAAATTTATTTTGTTCAACTTCATAAATTGAATTACAATCATTATGCCTTAATTTTAATATACAGCGATTCGATTTTTTGAAAATATCCAATAATGTATATTCATCACCAACTGTTTCAGAAATTTTTCGTTTATATTTCTCAAAATGTTTTTGACGAAATTCTTCTTGAGTTAATCCAGTTTTATGCCAATTATGCCAATTTAATAATTTATATTCTCTCTCACATAATTTGCAATTATGTTTATTTCGTTTAAATGATGCGTAAGAAACTTGCTGAACACCCGCATCTTTATGTTTGTTACATATAAAATCTAATTTTGTATTTACATTTTTATATGTAGCAGATATTAATTCGTAATCTTTTTCTTTAAAATCTTTTTTAATCAACTCAATTTTGTTATCCATATCGTAACATCCTCCTTCGTAACAGTGTCATGAAATAAGATATGCGTCTTTTACCTCATTCCATTTTTGTAAGTTTTTATTTAAAAGTTCATTTTTGACAAATAAAAAGACCAGAAACCCTTTTGATTTCTGATCCGTATCAATCCTTACAACTGGACTACCATTTTCAATTAAATAATTTGCTAATCGTTTACTTTTACAAACAAACATACATAAACCTTCTAATATTTTATTTATTGTTTACTAATTCTTTTAAATTTTTGCTAGACCTGAATTTTGGAACTTTACATGCAGGAACTAAGATGGCATTTCCGTCTTTAGGATTTCTAGCCTGTCTCTCTGCTCTTTCGACAACTTCAAATGTTCCAAATCCAACAATAGAAAGTTTCTCACCTGCCACTAAAGCATTGGTGATTGCTTTAACCACAGCATTAATAGCTTCCTCAGAATCTTTCTTTGTCCATTCTGTTTCCTTTGCAACTGCATCTACAAATTCAATTTTTGTCATTTTTAAACCTCTTTCTTCTTTATATTTATACTAAAATAGGAGAGTAGCGGTGTACTCTCCTTGTCAATTAATCCAATTATAAATTGGTCTATACTAGAAAATAATCTAGTTCAATACTAATTTAAAATTACTTTGTACGTTTCATCATGCCCGTAGATTTCGTGTATACCATATATATTTACAGCAGCCTTGCTACCTTTCATAAGTGAATCAGAATATGGATCACTTCCTACAAATGATGGATTAATTAGTACTTCACAATCTGCACAGCATCCTTCACCAACAGTTATTTGTTTTCCTGCGTGAAAATGTCCTAAAATTAAAATATCTACAAATTCTCTACGCATCATAGAAATATCTTTAATTGCTGATTCAATGTTTTTAATCTGGTGTCCATGCATGGCAACAATATTATACCCATTGATACTAAATGCTACATATTGTTTTCCTTCTTCTGCAAGATGAACAATAATACGATTGTTATTGGCACATAAATCTTTAATATAATTTCCAATCAGATATTCCATATCTTCATCCATTAACTCATTTGCTTTCGCACCTAATGCACGTATCTGTGTATGATTAGCTGATGGGGTATGATAATATTCAATCTGTACATAAGCAGATAATGTATTTAACATTTGTGCAATCAATCTACAAATTTCCACACATGATTTTACGACTGTACTATCGTTTATTTTTAGATCTGTTAAATGAATAAGTCCTTGCAATATATCACCTGTGCACAAAACATGTAATTTATGTAGCTTATGTGATTTGATAAAATCAATCATATAAGATGTAAGATAGAATAATCTTTCTCTTGTGATTTCTGGTGAATAAATATTATTTTCGCTTACGAATGAAGCCCCGTAATGCAAGTCACTGAGGTTTAGAATATATTCATGAGAATTATTGTCTTCATAACTTATAATATCTTCAAATTCTGGCAATGGTAATGTATTAATAACATTTCCAACATACTGATAATACAGTTCTTGTCGAGATTCACTTCTATCTAAACGATTTCTTTCAATATTAAGAGTTTGAAGTTTAATCTGTTCTTGACGGTATTCTTTAATTTTCTTATCCAATTCATCTAACTGTTTACTTGAATCTGAAAATTTCTTTCTATTTGCATATAACATTTTATTAAATGATTGAAATTTTTTACGGTATGTAGATTCACCATAATCTTGATTTAATAATGTATTTAAAATTAAAGCAACATCATTCCAAGATCCAATAGAATCCTTATCGGCACATACTCTATAAATTAATTCTTCTGGTGTTTCTCCGTCTAATCTTTTATATGACTTTATATCATCCACCACCCAACTTATTATTCTTCTGGAAGTTCTACACTAATATTGAAGTCAATTGTTTCTATTCCTTCTGGTAAGGCATCAATGACTTCTTGAGTAATGTTTTCACCTGTATCTGTATCAATAAGATTTAGGTCATGTAATGAAATATTTTTAAGCTGAATATTCTTCTTACGTGGGGTGGTTTTACTTTTAATTTCGTTAATCTTGATCATGTTTTCTTCTCCTTGAATCTATATATTTGCATAAAAATAGAAGAGTAGTGATAACCACTCTTCCTAGATAATTTCGTCTAAACTTTTAATAATTCTATCTGCTACTTTGTACTCGATAGCTTCTTTTGCAGATAAATACCAGTCATTTTCAAAGTTTTCATAGAATATATCTTCTGGTATATTTGTTCTGGATAATACAAATTTACCAAGTTCATCAATTTGTCTTTGATAATTTAAAATAGCAGCAACTACATCATTATAAGAACCACTAAATTGTCCTGCTCCTTTATGAATGAGGAATTCAGCAGAAGGTAGAGTTAGTCGTTCATGACAAGCAAGATAAATAAAACATCCACTTGAAGCCGCCATACCGACATTTACTCCAACGACAGGAGTTTGACTAAGTGAGATTGTATCAACAAGACAATTATTTACTTCTAAATCTCCACCAGGACTAAAGAATACAACTTTAATTTTAGTACGCTCATTAATAGGAATATTCTTTTGTTTATCTTCAAAATTCCATTGCATAATCATTTTTGCGTATTCCAATGTCATAGTAGTAATCTCATCGTCAATCCAGATTATTCTATTTTCGTAATTTTTATAAAATTGAAGTAGAGATGGATCTGGTAATTGAAGGTTTTCTGCATTTTGTGGAATAGCAATATCAAGATATGCTGTGTCTGCTTTTTTTTTATTTGTCATAGGCTATAATACCTCGATTTTCATAATATTTTTATAATGAAATTTTTGTTCCGCTATTAACGGCAACAACTTTTGTAGATTTTAAGCAATCTGCAATTGCATTTTCTAAGTCATGTTTAAATTCTATTTTATTTGAATCACTATGAACTAAATAAATCTTCTCGCAATTAATAGATTTGTAATAATTTAGCATCTCATTTCTTTGCATATGACTTGAGAACGATTTCAAATCGTAAATTTGTGCTTTGTTTTTATAAGGTTTACCATTAATATTAATTGTTTTATGGTCTTTCCCATATTTTATCTTCCAAGCTAACGTATTTTCGCCTGAGTAACCCATAAATAATATACAGTCATTTTCATTTGGTAAAATACTTTGTGTCCATTTTACAGACCGTCCTGCTGTTAACATTCCAGAACTACTTAAAATAATTTTTGCGCCTTTATCTGCAATAGCAACTTTACTAGCTTCTGGTTGAATAACTCTTTTAATATTATTCCATGACATTATTTCATCAAATAATTCTTTTTTCTCTCCATCTAAAATAGAAGAATAACAATCTAAAAGTCTATTAGCTAACGGACTGTCAATTAGAACTGGTATTTTAAAATTTTCATCTTTGCCAAATAATGAGTATAAAATCCACAAGATATATGGTGTTCTATCAAGAGAAAATGATGGAATTAAAACACGACTATTATTATCAATACAATATTGTTCAACAACTGATTTTATTTTTGTGACATCTTTTTTATATGTTTCTTTTGTACATTGTCTTTCTTTACTTGCATATGTACATTCCATAATTGCAATATTTGTCGATGTAACAGGTTTAAAATTTTCAACAAAAACTCTTGTATCTTGTGTAGAAATATTTCCTAAGTCACTAGAAAATAATATTTTTCTTGTACGAGAACCACCGTTTATATATACTTCACATTGTTTTGATAACAATATATGACCTGCATCCGTATATCGAATGGCTAATTCATCAGATAAAGAAACTATTTTATCAGAATCAATTTCTTCAATATACTCAAGGGTTTTATATACCACATCTTCTGTATAAAATGGTTCATAATTTCTATCATTTTTCAAATTTATGACTTCAACATCACGACAATTTATAAAACTACTATCAAGCCACATTTCTTTTAAAATAGAAGTAGATCCTTTTGGGACAATAATTTTCGCATTACATTTCCCACGAGCATATAATGTTGGTATCATCCCTATATGATCTTGATGAACATGTCCGATAATAATATATTGTAATTCTTGTGGACGTATTTTTTGAATATATTTCATATTAGCTTTATAATTTTCTAATACAGTGTGTTCACCTTGAATCATTCCACATTCAAAAAGATAGCAACCATTAGAAGTTTTTATCCTAGTACAACTACCAGTAACTCCTTCCGCATTGCCACCTATAATTTCGATGTTTACTTCATGCTTTTTCTTTCCGATGGTAACTTACCACCTTTCCTATATATTTTGTCTTGCTTTTCTGTCATTTATATTCCACAACATTTAATCCATTGTGGTAGTTATCTAATGCCTTATTAATAGCATTACATTCTCTATAGTAGTATTTATTCTTACCACTATATGTCTTGAAAATGTCTTCATGGAACTTAAACCCTTTCTTCATAAGGTATTCCATTTCTTTTTTACTAATTGCTTTTATAACAATTCACGTCCTTTGCATTTATTTCTCCAAGTAGGAGAGTAACGACAACGGTAGGTTTCGATCCCACATACCCTTTCGGATTCACTGATTTCAAGTCAGGAGCATTTGCCAATTCTGCCACGTTGTCATATCTATCTTTCCAGATAGTCTAATTATCTTTTAATCAAAAATATACTTTACATATCATCCACCTCTCGGCTCAAATATCACGTTACTCAGCTTCCTTGTTATAATCAAAAGAAAATCAGCGATTGCACCGTTTAAAGAAAGGCAAAATAACAGTGCAACCGCCGATTACTATACCAATTAATGAGTTTTATATGTTTCTCTTATTTTTCTTTTATAATCATGTGTAAAATATACAGATAATTTTAAAACATGGTTAGATGGTATATTTACATTTTTTAAATTAGAATTATATTGTTCTAATGGTACACACTTAGAAGTTACTTTTAGTCCAGGAAATATTTTTATTTCTGCATTATCCGTATCACTAATTTTATCCTTTACCACATCACTTAATGTATCTAATATTTTAAATACATCATGTGCAGAACAACCCAATCTTTTTTCGATTTCATGTGAAATTTCCTTTTGAGAAATATATGTATAATTTTCTTGTATGTTAAATTCCTCCTCTGTTTCAGATTAAGATAAGTTACACAAGATAGAGTAGGGTAGTAATCGTTAAAATAATAATTTGAAAACTACCCTCTCCATAGTAACTTAAATTTCGTCCTAAATTTAGGACGAAATCACTCATTTTTGCATGAATTAACTCGTTTTTTTGTAATTTTAAAACCAATATCAAAGATTTTTATGTCGTTTCCGTCAATTTCTAACTGTTTTATTTCATTAGAAGATTGAATTATTGTCTCGTTAAAACTTTTATTTCCACATAAAAATAATATCTCTAATAATAAATTTTTGATCTGTGCATTTTCTTTATCTTCAACAGAAGACAATAATCTATACATTGTAGAATAACCTATGGTTTCAGATTCAATTTCTGAAATTAAATCAGCTTTTAATTTGTTTGATCTTTCGTTCTTGTCTTCTTTTGAATCTGAATCTGATGAATATATTAACTTTCTATCATTAATGTATTTTCTTAGCATAATATAAATTTTATCAATTTGATTTTGATTTACATTATAACTGTAATATTTTTTGTTATCTAACAATATGGTAAAAGGTGACCAATCTTTTTTGTATGGATTTTTGATTCTGAATCCATTTACTATTGTTTGCAAATAATCCATAGTTGTATGATATTTACAATAGTATTTTTTTTCTGGATTATAAAATCCTTTTTGTTTTGATATATGAGAGAAGAAATGTGGTACTTTCTTCTTTTTAATATCATTTCCTTCTTCGTCTTTTTCGACATGTTCAAGAATGTGTGCGTATTTTTGCCTTAATTTATCAAGTTCTTTAACATTATTAACATCAAATTCTTTTTTTGCCTTATCAATTTCAATACCAGACATTACATCCAATTGACAAATATCATAATATAGTTCTTTAATATCATCATAAGTTTCTCCGTGATACATTCTATCCCATAATAAAGAGTTTAACTCTTGTGACAGATTAATAATCTCTCCAATCTTATTTACCGATGTTTTAATATCAAGATCCGCTTGTTGTTCAGGAGTATAATATCTTTTGACTTTTCGAGCTGATACAAAAGAAGTAGGAGTCTTAAACAAATGATAATTTCTTTTTGCCGCACGAATTAATATTTCGTTATCTGTTAATAATACGGTATCACTATCAAAATCTGCGCCTGATAATCTTTGCAAAACGTTTTCTCCGATTGAATTAAGACATATAATTTCTGGTGTGAGATTAAAATAGCAATCTATCAGTTTATTCGCTGTATTATACGGAAGCCAAATATTACCAATTGTTACATGAGGACTACGACTTGCCAATAATGTTTTGTTATAATCAAATCGTATACTATGTATATTACCAATTCCAATTTGACTTTTACCATCAAATTTACCAATTGATTGTTGTAACATTTCAATGGGATTTCCTAGTAAAGTAGAATAATTTCCATTTACATATACATGTCCATTTTTTATATTCTTATAATATGACCTGAGTAAATCAATTAAAAAATCTTTATAATATTTAGTCTTTGTGAAGTTATCATTAATACTCATCAAATTATATACTACATCGTTTTTACTATTCATAGGTTGTGATAATGGATCTAACTCATCAATATCAGGATATTTAATATAATATCGTACAACCTCTGGATTGTTGCGTAATAATTGCGCAAAGTCTAAAGCTTCTGATAAAAATTCATTAACTTCATCTTTTGACATTTGTAATGTATTCAAAAGCTGATAATGAGTTTGAACAAGTCTACCTTCAAAAAAATGAGTCTTCTTATCATGCTTTACAACTCCAAAATTAGGATACAAATTATCCAACCATTCGTCCCATGTACTAAATTTTAAATATTTAATACTATTTGGTGTAGTGATTAATTTTACATCTTCGATTTTAGTAGCTCTTGTTTTCCCATTTAATTGCGATATATCTGTGATATTATTATCCTTAAACCATTGCTGAATATTACAATTAAAACAACATGACTTAAACATTAAGTTTCTGAGAAGCACCATTCCATATTCTGAATAATCTCCAAACAAAGATATATCCATTAATGATTGTCCATCCCATATCGTATTTGTAATAGTACAATTCTTTTCAGTTGTTTTTAACCAGTTGTTTTCATCGTGAGTTTCAATTACATCTTCATTGAATACGCTATCATAATCATCAATTAATAAAATATTCTCTGGTTTAATTGGTAGAGTATCAATAATGCTACTTGATGGAAGAGCAATGTATCCCTCGTATGCAGCAAGATCTATTTCATCACCAGGATTCAAACGAATTGCACCAGAACTAAAATTTAGTAATGGCTTAAATAATGATTCATTAATAAAAAGGCATTTTCCAACTCTAGCTGATCCAGTAGACCGTTTCATTCTGCAATATTTAGATCCATTACAAGTAAAACCATTTTTATATAATTCATTTCTTAACTGAGCATTTGTTTTTAAAGTTTTAGGTTCACCTTTTTTCTGATAATGTACTTGAACTTCTTTTACAATTGATTTATCTTTCTTGTCTTTGATTTCAACTTTTTTCACAACAAAAGGAGATGGTATTTCTAATTTATTTTTTACTTTTGAATTTATTTGAATACCAACAATTTCACCTGCTTTATTTTTGGCGATACAATCATCAAACGTCAAATCTCTATAATTATAACCAAACTTTACAAATGTATTCTTGTTCATCTGATTCCATTCTTTTACAGAGTATTTGAATGTAAGATTAATAACGTTTGTAGTATACTTGTGTTTTTTTACAGTAAATAAAAAATCATTCTTGCGATATTTTTTATGATAAATATCTAGTAACTCAATTAAGTCCAAACTGTAATCAAGAGTATTAACAAATTTTCTTAAATTATAATTACCATCTTTAAGTTTTAAATCGTAGTCGTGATTTTCGTAATCATAATAATGTGCGGAAAGATAAATATCTTTTGCGTCCACACTTGGGATATATACACCTGTTGTTAAATCAATCATTTATCTTTCCTCCATAATTCCAATCTCATAATTTAGCCATTCAGCTAAATCTTTCTTTCCGTCAATACATTCCCAATGAGCATAATCGCCATCATCGTTCCTAATATATTCTTCTCCATTAAAAATTCCATTTCCGCAAATAGAACAGTAGTGGGTTGCATTCTCAGGAATATAATTATGACACGTTGACGGACAATAGCTTATGTGGCAACCTGCGCACACCATTAAGCAACACATCCTTTCTCTAATTTTTCATATGAATAACCATCATTTGTCGTATAATATATTTCTCTAATTCCAAGATCCTTTATTGCTTGCATACAGCTTGCACAAGGTCTAGCCATTCCACACACAATATCTTTTCTAGTGCGATATATGTACAACTTGACTTTTGAAAAATTAATATTTAAATGTTTCAGTTGATTTATGCAATTAATTTCTGCGTGGAGTTTTGGTAGAAGTGATTCAGAATTATCAAAATCGTTGTCATCTATTCTATATCGGTTATAATACTTCTGGGTTGGGTGGGTTTTATTTGTATTACAACCAATTCCGATAATGCGATTCTGATAAACAGCGATACATCCAATATGTACCTTTGGAAAATCAGACACCTGTGCAATCTGCTTGGCTTTTGAGAAATATTTGTAATCCATTTTTCTCATCATATTTTTCTTATTTAATTATCCTTAATATATACTGATAAATTTTGGGTAAATTTCGATTTTAAGTTGTAGGTGGAACAACTTAACCATAGATACCGTAGAATTGAAATTTGACTATCATTTCTTTATAATTTTACGATAAACTGAACATAAGAGAGTAGTGGGTATATACTATTTCTTTTTAGACTCACGATATTTCTTTAAATTTTGTATTAATTTTTCCTTTTGTTCTTCTGTTAATACTCTTTTAGGTTTGTTTGGATCAGGTATAGAACCAGGGTTTATCTTAACCCATTTAAGAGGAAATTTCACACAAATGCTACCATCTTTATTTTCTCTAAAGTATTTAATTTCATCTTTTCTTTCAGCATAAATTTTCTTCAAACGAGTGATATGTTTCCTATTTGTAAAAGTTGCAACGGCATATCGTTCACCAGATAAGAACTCAATACAATTTTCATTATTGTTATCAAAATTTCTTTCAACCATCATTTTTTCTCTCTTTCTTTACTAATAATATTTTTATGACATTGTTCATCGAATCGACAATCGGATGCAATTTTTTCTGCAATTCTGGATTGTTTTTGATTATTTCCTCTTGACATAATGAAATCCGCATCGTTTAACCAACCACTATATCCTCTATGTAATTCTTCTCTACTTGGCATAGTATAATATTTGTTATAGCTGTATTCATGGTTTTTTCTGTTTTCTGTTTCTGTCATATTTAATGTTCTCCTTTGATTTAAAATTCATAATTGCATCACTCCTTTTTGTGATACTGGTTAATAGTTATATATGTATATTCGCTTTTTTATTTATTCAATCATGTGTATCATCAACGTCCTTTCTATCCGTCAAATTTATTTCACATCTTTACCTGTTAATTCTCCAAATGAATCTACATTATATACTTCCAACATCTTTAAAATAGCCCATTCAATTTCTTGTTCATATCCTTCTTTATTAAGTACATAGATGTTTGGAACATTTTGTGGTGGTTTTTTAGGATCTGGTTGTATACTACCTACTTCTCTTTTTATCAAAAGAGGTTTTTGGTTTTCGCTAGAAGAAGTTAAACATTGAATACATTGATTTAATGTATCTTTTGAAATTGCCAATTCTTTTGCCATACTTTCCATGCTGCGAAAAAATGCTTCTGGTTTAGATTTAGGATTACTTATTGTTTCTTCATTATTTTTATTTTTTGGACGAATAAAAATATAAGAATTGATGTAAAGGAATGCCACTAATATATTCTCTTTATTAATACTAGACTCATTCATCATTATAAAATCTAATTGAGAAGATGTTATTTTTGCAAATTTATCTGTTGCGTCAAAATTCTCTGGTATAATCTTAATTTCTATTCCAGTATCATATCCAATGGAATCAAGATCTTGTTTTACCTGAATCATATTATTATTAATCATGTATTCTAAAACATCTAATATTTCATGGAATGCTTTTGGTTTATGTTTTGTTGTTTTATATCCATAAAATTCTAAGACTTTCCTTATTGTTAACCAACTATAATCCTCGTATGATCTATATTTATCAATAAGAATGTAAGTAATATAGAATTTTCTACTTACCCCAAACTTGGTTTTAATATTTCCTTGAATGTAATTATTTGGAAAACGAGTAAAATAATCTGCTTTTCTTTGCATATGAAACTCCTTTTATGTTTTATTTTAATTTCTACGAGCGTTCAGTTTAATACACATTTTTGTATGTCAAAATTTCAAATAGTTCAAATAGACATACACTAAAGTGTCCTAAACTGAACAGAAAGAAGATATACTACTTTTTAATAAGACAGACTAAATATATTTTATTTATTCATTACATTCATAAATAAAATATATTTTAAAAACCACACCTTGTTTGTATCATTGAGTTATTGAAACATCATCTTCATATACTCCTTTTTGAATATTCTCTCTTTGCTGGATATAAGCCTTAATACATTTTTCAATCTCTGGTTTATCAGACTCTCTTAACAGAGAGCCGATAATTGATAGTATTAATAGATTCTCTGAATGAATTAAATCAGCATAATTGTAAATCTTGTTTAATTTCTTTTCTAAATCTGTCATATGTATTATTTCTCTCTTCTTTCTTTTAGAATATCTTCACACACTTGAATAGCCATTATGAAATAGTCAGTGTTACATTTTGGATTTACTTTACATTTTTTGAAATACGTTTTCCATTCCAGGATAGTATCAGTTGATTGATTTGCTAAGTTTTTCAGTAATCTATTATATTTTGGGTTGTGATTTTCAATTGTAATGGTCTTAGTGGACATTTATGTGTTTCTCCCTTCAAATTGATTTTTGATGTAGTTCTTATTTATTCTCACAAAGGATAATTATTTTGTGTCAAAAATTGTTGCTACTAGAAGTTTCTCTTTATGTGTTGTTATGTGTTGTTAAATTTTTCGGTTGCTGATAATATTAAGTTTCCTATAGTGGTGAATCTCCTTTATTTGTGAAATTTTTTATTTGTATTGTTTTTATCGGCAATAATTTTTAAGCAGCTCATTTCTTCTTTGTTATTACTTTTCTGTTTTGTAGAGTTATTTTGTGTTTCATATGAGTTAAGTATCTTTTGTGAAATCATTGCTTTATATAAATTCTCCATATTAAATTTGTAATTTTGCACTGTGTATTCTGGTGAATATGGCTTATATGAAAATTGACTCTTTTCTGAATCTGATATTAGCTTTATAAAATAACATAACTCTCTGATTGATTTACCATAGCCCCTTGAGAGATAGTAGTATGATTGTGGTGTTATTCCTGGTATGTATATTCTCTTATCGGCAAGATATTTATTTGTTATGGATTTGATTTTGTTTAATGTTGCCGAAAAGAGGATTGAATGTTGCTTTACTGGATGAAGTAATTTGTAGATTTCAGATGATGTGAATGTAATGTCCATTTTGGTATCTCCTTTTGATTTTATAAATTTGTTACTTTGGTTACATATTATATTTCTCTTATTTATGAGAAGATTTTATGTTTCTATGTTTCTATGGATTTATTCTTTTATTTAATGGATTAAAATTTAGAGATAGGTGGGATATGAGAGTAGTGATTTTTTGTGGATGTAAAAGTACCCCCCCCATATGTAATATATAATTCTCTGTTTGAAATATTTTTTTGAGATGTTTGTTGTAGATCATATGATGTAGATTTAATTTGAAAATTGTAATGAGTAAGTGTCAAGTTGTTCAGGTGAGAGTAATTGTGATGTCTATTTTAAGTTGTACATTAAGATAGTGAGCATAGAATTGATTTTAGAGTTGCGGATGATTGTATCTTGAGGTGTCAATTTGGCATTTCAAGATTTTTTATGATGTATTTTTAAGCGAATTTTTGTGATTAGAATTGTGTGAAAGTTTGACACAATTTAGATGGGTATTTCCTGATAATGTGAGATTATGGACTTCGAGATAGGTGTTTTGGATGATAATTTTGATTAAGATGGAAGAGTGATGTGCGCTATTAATAGGAAGTGATTGCTACGTTTTGGATAGATGTGGCAAGGGAATTTGGGATATTGCAGGATTAAGATAGAGTGAATTATTTGGAATTGTGTATAGATTAAATTTGTTATGTAATGGTATCATTTCGAGAGGACTTCGTAAATTGTTAGATTTTGCAAGGGATATTGTGATTTGGAGCAGGTAATTTTGGGTAAAAATTGGTGATTTAGAATTGTCAGAAAATTTATTTTATGTTGATATGTAAGGGTGCGGTCGAACTCTGTCTCGAACTCATTTTGATTATTTTGGTGAATTGTGTGTAGATTTGGTGCAATTTATGAGGTGGTATGAGGGTGGTAAATTTTTATGTTGCTGGTGGTGAGTGTGGGATGAATTTTTGGGTGATGGATTACCAGTTTTGATTTTTGGACGAGTAGTGTGAGTTGAACTCATCAGTGGATATGACAATATTATATTGATTTTATAAATGTAAACTATCCCCCCGTCATACTGGTATACATTGTAAAACAGGATCATAAATTATACTAAAATAGTAAACTATGCAATCCCCGAAAAGCCTTGCTATTATTAGATAAATCTAACTTTTACATTTTTGTGGGAAGTGTAAAAAAGTCAAGTTTTGTTATTATTTGACATTTTTGAATAGGGATAAAACACGGGGCGGTATACCAGACAAAAATTTTTGTGATGAAACTAAAATTTTATCGGGTATTCTGGATAGGATCACGGACGGGATAACAGGAGACAGGAGATAGCAGATTTTAATTGTATAGACAATTTGAAAAGATGGTAAAATATGATAGGATTTTTAAATTGTTTATGGATTTGATACAATTGTAAGTAAACGACCGTTCACAGGGTTCGTGCATGGGGTAATAGGAATCATTCCTATTTTGATTTGTTCATAGTTTGTTCATATTTGATACATAATCTATACATAATATTCATAATTCATTCATTGTTATATATTCATAATCTATCCATAAATAGTACATAAATCATACATATATTATTCATAGATTGTTCATAATATATGGTATTTAAAACTACATGGATATAACACAATAAAACCATCTGGACATAATAAAACAATCTGGACGCACAACAGCAGACAAGATCAAACCTCTATTCCATCCCTAAAATACAATATAAAATCATATCAACATAACACAATATACTCACGCAATAACGTCAAATAAGTTAAACATAAACTCACAATAATATACAATATAATATACATTATATATCATACATAATACATCACATATAACTTACAATATATATCTATATCTATCCATGATATACTCACACTATACGCCTAACATTACACTCATAATATTACTATTATCATGCCTATAATATACATACAATACACTACACAAATACTCACATAATCCAACATAAATGCACATAGATTAACACACTAAACCATGTACAATTACATCATATCTGTATAACATTTCTATCACAATTCTACCATCATAAATGCCTATAGATACTACATTCTAACACCATCCAGGGATTAAAATATAACAGCAGATCACAATAAAATTATCTCAAAACAGGACATAAAATACCACAAAAAACAGATGAAATTATCACATATTCACACGAAAAACCACACGCCAAACAGATAAAAATACATCACATTTCAATCACATTTCAGACAAATTTACTCACACTTGACCGCAATTTTACCGCAATATTTTACCCATTCCAACGCACAAAAACAACGCTATCTTATACAGATTTTTGCATAAAAACACATCATAACAATGTATAAACATACAATATTCTTGTATAAAATAGCGCACATTTTGACGTAAAAATAGACTCAAAAATGTATTGAAATGATATAAAAATATCATCATGCTGCACATTTTAAATATGTACAGATGTAACCTTTTCTGTACATCCCATCTTAAAAGCAACCTTGTAAAATGTCATATAAACGACTTTAAGCGTATAACCCTATATAATCATCATATCTAATATAAAACGCCTTAAAACGCATTTTACACGCTTACAAGGCTATCTGTACATTTTTAGCATGATAACAGGTTATACAGATCATAATAGGTTGATATGAGTTACTTCCTATTATATGCAGTCAAAAAGTATCATATAAACAATATAAAACTATTAATATAATATCTAAATATCACCTTGCTGCTCTGATACATCTGATATATAAGGTATGTTCTTTGCGTCAAGATCACGCTTGATTAACTCTTTTATATATCCTTGTAATGTAAGTTTATTATCTGTACAGTATTGTTTTATTCTGTTATATTCGGCTATCTGGTTAGGTGTATATTTTAATCCAATTATTTTACTGTTTACATTGTAATTTCTATCAGCTTTCTTATTATATGCCATTCTTTTAATCTCCTTTTCTTCTATATAATATGTAATTCTCTTTTTATATCGGCATATAACGAGTATTACATAATAACATTATACCTTTAATTTGTCAATCTTTCCATTGTCTATTGTGTATATTATACAATAGGTAAAACCTATTTATATATGTCTATTGTGTATAATTCACAAATCGTAAAAATATAGGTAAAACCTATTGCATATAGGTAAAACCTATGTTATAGTAATACCATCAACAGAGGGAAACAAGTTGATACATAAAACTTCATATCGTGACAAGCGGAGTCGTTACCGCTTGTGAGGTAAAGCGAAATAATTCGTGAGATCTCTAGTTAATAGCTATGAGCCGTGTAGTATCCCGTGAGGGCGCGTCGAGTTTGAAAAAGTAGATACCTCAAGTCTAACGACATCTGGTTAGCTTTTAATCGGATATTTCAAAAGATTTTTAAAATCTTAAAAAAGCAATTGCAACAAAAAGTTTTATCTATTTCTTTTCAAAAAACAGATTTTTGATTCTGGCAAAATTAAAATAAGTCCAGACGGGTGAAGACCTTGTAAAATACAGAGCAACAAAGTATAAACTGCTATAAAGTTTCTTGCAAGGGTTGCGATACTGACAAGATAGCAAGTAAATAAAAAGTCTAACCAAAAGCCCATGTGAACAGGGTAACAATAACAAAAAGTTCAGTTGTCCGTATCTGATCAAAAAACGGCGTAAGATGCAAAACAATCACGTAAGATTTTGTTTAGACTGAAATAGTTTGAAAGGTAACATCTATCAATGATACATAAAACTTTCCGATAACATACAATCGTTAAAAGCGGATGACTGCCGAAATAGTTAATTCTTGTGAATGCGGTTGATTCTATATCATAAAGCATTTACTTTTTTGTTTTACTTAGGTTGCAAGGCATTATTAACAAGCAAAGTTATTTGAAAGACGGGCAAAAGCGTAAAACCTGGATGGGTGGCAAGTAGTAGTTGAGTATAAATAATTTCTAATGTTGAAACAATGGCTTGCAAAAATGAGAACAAAAAGAGAATACATAATAAACAGGAGATAAACAGCATGACAACATATGTAGAGGTAGTTGAAAGAGAAAACACCATCACAATTGATGGTTATACATCAAACAAAACAGAACGTGGCATTATTAAAGATGTTGCAAGAGTAGTTGAAAAATATAGCAAAGATGAGACAGAAGCTTTACTTGAATACTTAAAAATGGGATTAGATGAATACAACAATCCTTTTGTTAAAGCATCCGAAAGCGAAGGGGGATATTTCTTTGAATATGAAGAAGTTTCATGTGCTACAAGATACAATGAAGAAACTGACGAAGTAGAGTATAAAGATGGATATCATAACTACTTTTGCATTAGAATCGTAAAAAAACAGGAAGAACAGGAGGTATCACAATGATAAAATTTTATGTAACCTATGAAGAGCCTTTAAATGGTAGATGCTTCACTGAAAAGCAGATAAAAGAGGTATACAGAGACATGGCAAATAAAACAGAATATCCCTCATTTGATATTTGGTTTACAGATATGATCAAGTCGGGAGTATTTGAACGGGTAAACATTACAGCTCATACATATGTATGTGAGCTACCCGAAGCAATTCAAAACAAAATTTTACAGGAGTGCAAATCTACATTTAAAAGCCTTGCATTTCCTGTTGATATTGAAGCAGAACTTGACAACGTAAAAGGTTGTAAGATGTGTGACCTTGAAGATACTATCAACGTTTTAAAGTATTACACTAAATGAAATCCATGTTTTAAGGGAGGTAAACAAGAATGAATATAACAATAACAACAGTAGACGAAGAACATATCACAGGTGTTAAGATCAATTTAGTAGAACTCAATAAGATGGTAAAGAAAGAAAATAAACTTATTATATACAAGGGTAATATCCTTGATGAATATTTAACAGTTTGGATGCTGTTTGAGTGTGATGGAGTTTTTTATTTCGTAGAAAGATAATTAATTTATAGGCAGTAACATAGCACACAAGCGTCATTTACTTGTGTGCTTTTTAGTACCTATAAACAGAGAATAAGAAAAGGAGAATATGCCATGATTAAATATTTTGGAGAATATGCAATTATCAATACTCTTGAGAAAGAGCTTTCAGAAGTGGAAAGTCAAATTTCCGCTTGCTATGACTTCTGGAATCAGGAGTCTGTACCCGTTGACTTGATCGAAAGATCAAACACTCTTGAAAAAGAGTTAGCAACTCTGAAACGTAACCGCACAAAAGGCGGTTTGGTTTGTCGGTGCATGTGAGGAGGTGTACAGAATGCTCAAAAAGTTATTTAGAAGTCATAAAAATTCATATACGACAGTACTCAAAAAAGACATTGCAGAAATTAACGCAATAGCAAAATCTTATGAGGAAACACGTAAACAGGTTTTAAAGAACGTTGAGACAATCAACGCTCTGATGGGGAGGTGAGAACATGGAAGGAAATGAGATCATGATAAACAAAAGATTTAGAGACAGGAACGGGAAACTTACAAAATCCATTTCAGAGATAAACAAGGAAACATTGGAAGAATCAAAGAAATATTTTTCAATGCCGAATTATTACATATATCAAGGTGTTGAATACATCTATTATAAAAACGTTGGAAACGTAATTTGTCTTGTTTCAACGGATTGCAAAGGGAAAGAAATTTATATCCCTTTAGAATCATCGGGGCAGTTTGTACCAGATGTGGCAAGCGTAGGAATGGAGATATTTTTAAAATTTGATGATTTAAACCATGTTGAGAAGTACATAAAAGAACGGAAATATTTTCCATGTTGTCTTTATATCGGTAACGAATTATTTTTGCAAAATCAATCATATAAAGGTACTTGTAACGAATTATATACAAATGAACATGGATATACTTTTAAATGTTCTTCTGATATTTATGAAGATGAAGAAGAACAGTATAAAGTAAATAGCTACAATTTTTTAAAGAATCAGAACTTATAAAGAAAGGTTAAACCGGTGGAAATTATGAAGAAATATACAGTGGAAACAGTAAATGATGGAAGAGAAACAAAATATTCTATGATTAACAAGAATGCTAAACAGGAAAGCATGGACATTTATGTTAGAAAAATTACATGTGATCTTTCCGACAAAAAGCATTTAATGTGGGATTGGTACAAAATGGGATTGATTGCTAAACCTATGGAAAGTTATGTTTCTATAGATGTATATGTAGAAGATTCCGAGGGCGGTTGTAAACGTGACTATGATCCAACAATTCATCCGCATACAACAAGAATCAACTTTGAATGGATGCTTGAATATACACCAGAAAACGTTGAAAAGCTTGTAAATGAATGCGTCAAACGTTTTGAAAGTGCAACAGGAAAGAGCGCAACAGAAATCAAAATGGAAAAGATACACAAATTTGCAGAAGAGCACAATATGGAAATTGTAACAGAAATTCCAGAAGGATACAAAAAAGTATATTGGTGTAGTTGTCCATCTGGTGCATATGTCGCATGGAATCGTAAAAGTCCTATTAAGAAACTGTCAAAATATTGTTTGGTAATATAAAAAAGGGGGGAAATAATATGTCAATCGTATCAATATTACAGGAATTAACAAAAGGTGAAACATGGGGAAATAAGGAACAGTTTGAAAGAAATTACTATGAAGGAAAGAAAGTTCTTGATGATCTGGAAATATCGGATGTACCTTTTCAGTATTACGATAATGGTCAATCAGTAAACATTTATATCAATAACAAAATTACATACTCACTGAATTATACATCATTCTATGATGTAAAATTTATCACAAGTATTTACAGTAAGAATGGACTTGTAAAGGAATATCCATTTAGTTATGATTCTGAAATTTGCAAAGAATTAGAACGGAAATACGAAGCGTAAAACGCTTTATAATCACTAAATAGGGCATGACTGTAGAAATTATAGCCATGTCTCTTTTAGTGCTTATAATGGCAAATAACACGTAAACAACACAACATAAAAGAAAGGGAAACTACTATGGAAAAGATTTATGGAACAAGAGCATATTGGAAAGCAGTATTCAAAAGAGAAAGACACCAGAAAATCAAAACAGCATTGATGTACATTTGCGCTTTCTTCCTGTTTACGATGCCTGTCTGGGTGTTCCTGGACTACATTACAAGAGGTTATTGATACTAAGAGAATACATTACATATAAGAAAGAGGGGAAAATAACCATGAAAAATAGAATCAAGAAAATGATCACAATTACACTTGCAACAGTAAGCATTATTGGAAACGTAACAAGCGCACCTGTACAAGCTGCAGAATATACAGAATCAGTAAAAGCTGCACCTATAGTGCAAGTTGTTGATTGTAATGACTTAACAGAGGAAATGCTCACGACTCGGAAAGAGAAAAACATCATGTACATTGAGCGCATTATCGGAAAAGTAACTGATAATGCTAAGAATGGAAAAGTTCTCAATCCGCCTGTCGATGGTGGTTATTACATCTCATATGCAAGCGTAGAGGATGCAGAAATTGGAGATACAATCATTACTTATTGCGTATATAATCCCTATACAAATTACGATGATGATGTAATAGAAAGATGGGACTTTATACAGTGAGGAAGGTGGAAACATGAAAGAAGTTAAGTATACATATCATCATACCGCAAGCGACAGAGGATATATCCCAGTAGGAAAAGAAATTAAAGAACCTTATAAAGGTAGATACGGAAGAGGTTATGTTATAAAGCGTAATAATCCACGATCAAGCCGTTACTATCTGAAAGACTATTATATCAGAGAGGTGGTGGAACGTTAATGGAAATTAACATCTATACAGGTGGAAAAGTTATCAATGTAGAGAATATCGGAAATAGTTACAATTTAACCACTGTTAATGTGAATGATCTTGTTTCTGTTAAGACGGAAAGAAGTGAATTTAACAGCGTTATAGAGGCATTAAAGAATAGATAAAGAAAGGAATTTAGGAACATATGAGCAAAGTATATACAACATGGACAGAAGCAACAACAAACGTAAATAAGGCTATGATAATGTTATTATCATGTCTTGATAGTGGAAAAAATGCATGGATTGAACTTCGAAAAAATGGAGATCAAGCATATCCTATTAAAATTAAAAATCCGGCGTTAGACAATCCTTTTAATTGGGAAATGTCATATAGTACACCACGGAACGAAAAAGAGATGATGAATTATAAATATTTTAATGATACGGAAAAAGATTTAACATACAATTGGATTGCTTGTTTTGGTAAAAAAGAAGCAATTAAAAAATATCAAAATAGTAGAATAATTACAAAAGAACTTTTTGATGGTTATGGTGTTTGTCATCCAGTAAGAATCGAAGATGCTAATTTTTATAGAAAAAATATAATTGGTGACAATTACAACTATAATTATTGGACAACATATTGGAAACCACGTAAGAATATACCGTACTGGATTGTTGATGATAATGTTGGCGATGTATTTACAATTTGTTTTAATGATGAAGTAGTCGACAAAGTAAAAGTAATTAAGAAAACCGCTCAATTTATGATGGAATATGCGGATAAAATTTCAAGATGAATGTACAATTTCAACAGGAGGAAACAATATGTTTATCATTAAAGATAAGAGGAAAAAAACTATTACATACGATGGAGGCGAAGCAGATCCATATAAAAAAGTTGTGTATGGATGTTATTCATCAGAAGCAGATGCAACCTTTATTATGTCGGATATAATCGAAAAGAAAACAAATCGTTGCATTAGTACAGAAGTAACAGGATTTTATTACGGTACACCAGAATTTGAATCTATAGAAAAGTATAATGGAAAGCTGGAAGCAGAATTTTAGGAGAAGAGTGTTATAAATAAAATTTTGTATATCAGGATATGGGGGAATGAGAAATATGAAAACATGGTGTGTTGATTTTAAGAATGATAATTTTGGAATTACTATTGATGCAAAAACAGAAGAACAAGCATGGAAAAGCTATTAAGATAGCAAATGATCCTTGTCATTGGAAAGACAGAAGAAAACGTGTTGTAGACACTGTTTTTCAATGTAACTAATAAATGAAATTCACATTTTAACAGGAGGAAAATAATATGAGATCAAATATGAAAGAAAGAAAAGATAATGCAAAACAATGGTATTCACTTTTAATTAATGGTTATAATTCTAAATCCGCTGTTGTTATACGAAGATATGAAAGTTCAAATCCTAATATAAATAGAGTTCAATTATTAGCTTGTAACGCAATAGGAACACCCGTTGTAATTGCTGAGTCAGTAGATGGAAAAACTGGCTGTTTTTATGAATTATTCCAGAATATTAAAAAACTAAACGTAACAAAAACTTATCATGAAAATGATTTTAATGATTGGTTACTGGAAAACTATAATATCTATCTTACATATAATGATGGAATGGTTTTGTTATTTGAGAGAAATGAAGAATGAGGAGGAAATAAGGATGAATAGTTCAGAATTAGCAAGAAGGATTGTTGATTGTCTTTCTGATGGTTATGACGATGAAGAAAACAGAGAAGAAGCAGAAATAGCGTTATACAATGAACTGTCACAACTTAATGGAAACAGTACAATCAAGGCTGCAATATTAAGATTGTGCGAAACAATAGAAGAATTAACAGAATGGACAGGAGAAAAGAAAAATGGAATGGATCAACAAATTTAATGAAATGTTAGAAGAAAATCCGTATACAAACGGAAACAGAGTAACAGTGACGTATTCAGAAGAATCGGAAAGCGTGTTTGTTACCGTAAACGGAAAGACTTCTATTGTTATGTGGGAAGGTTTAACAGAATATGGTTTGATGATAAAGATTATGAGAACAATTGACCGCTTATACAACAATGTTTGACCGCTGATAGGCATATGGAAATATTTCTGTATGCCGATTGAACGATTAAACAGAACACTATATAATAAGGAAGGAATTTATAACATGAAAGATGTAAGAATGAGAATCACAATGGAAAAGTGCAATAATATTGTAAATTCATTACAAGAAAAAGAATATGATGTAGAATGTATTCCAGGTGGAACGCTTGACAATTACTTTTGTGAAGTAGGGGAAAGCAATTTGAAGTTGTCAAGGTGGAAATTAAGAAAATATCTGATAGTTTTAGAACGCTTTCTCAATGAATGGAGTAGTGAACTGGAATTAATCTTGACAGACAATGCGGAAACTTACTATAATTTGTATAACAGTTATATGGAAAGTTATACAGAGAACGTGATGGAGGGTTAAAACTATGACAAATTATGAGAAAGCAATGGAATTATTAAAACAGGGAAAAGCAGAAAAGCATAGAACATTTGAAGATACAGGAATTATCTGTATCACAAAAGTAAATCATGCTCATTTATGGGTTTGCGTCCGTCCAGATGATACAGTAGAACTTGTATGGGATTCTACACATCAGAGTTATGATGGAAAAATTTCTGATGATTTAACAAGAATCACATGGAACGTGAAAGAAGTTGAGATATTATGAACAAGCAACAATTCTATAAGTTGCTAGCGGAAAAATACGATTTACCACTTGAATACATACGTTTTAAAGTTAATCACATTTATATATGGAACGGAAACAAAAAGCTGTCTATGGACGAATTAAATGCTATAGAGAACGCTATAAGATGGGATTATGTTAAAGAAGATTTTGAACGTGATA
>OLOZ01000323.1_pt1 | contig 48805 bp, 39 predicted proteins | sample 1673021 | NCBI WGS metagenome assembly OLOZ01 (sample SAMEA3136747, study PRJEB25190) | human gut metagenome | biome: human gut; feature: human-associated habitat; material: faeces | place: Austria | collected 2013 | reverse complement strand
AGTAAGGTGGATAGGTAAGATGTTAAAAAGTTTCTTATATGCGATTTTGAAGGTACATGTACCTAATATTCCTCGATAGCTCAGTGGTAGAGCATTCGGCTGTTAACCGAAGGGTCGTAGGTTCGAACCCTACTCGGGGAGCTAAAACCTGTAAGTATAATACTTACAGGTTTTTTTGTATAATAAGAAATTTAATTTCTTATTATACAAAACCCTATGCCAAGTTGTTAAAAACTTAGCATAATATTAACGTCTTTAAAGCTTCAAAAAACAACTACATTTATGTTAAAATAATTAAAAGATGCTGGGGCGAGTCCCAAGGTCGTTAAGCGAGTCCTAAGTTCACTAAAATAGTGTTCGAAAAGGTACTTTATTAAAGGATACATATTAATTAATACATATTAAATATAGAAGAAAGGCGTTTATGGGATTACAATTATATCAAAAAAATTTACTGGAAAAACTAAAAGAGTCATTAGGAGCTGTGTTGCCGATCATAGGCATTGTGCTGGTGTTATGCTTTAGCATTGCGCCCATTCCAAACAGCGTCCTGATGACTTTTGTTGTTGGTGCGGTTCTCCTGATCATCGGAATGATGTTCTTTACACTTGGTGCGGAGATGGCGATGACTCCTATGGGAGAACGAATAGGAACGAAACTGACCAATACAAGAAAGATAAGTGTAGTGATAGTGCTGTGTTTTATCCTTGGCTTTATCATCACCATATCAGAACCGGATCTTCAAGTATTGGCTGAACAAGTTCCATCCATTCCCAATTACACGCTGATTATTGCAGTAGCAACAGGAGTTGGAATATTTCTTGTAGCCGCAGTACTTCGAATGTTATTTGGAATTCCACTGGCACATATGCTTTTAATTTTGTACCCGATCATATTCATTTTGGCAAGCATTGTTCCACAAGATTTTCTGACAGTGGCATTTGATTCAGGCGGAGTAACAACAGGACCTATGACAGTACCATTTATTATGGCGTTAGGAATCGGATTTTCAGCAGTTCGAAGTGATAAACACGCGGAAAATGATAGCTTTGGTCTGGTTGCATTGTGTTCAGTCGGACCAATTCTGGCAGTATTGTTGCTTGGCTTACTTTACCACCCAGGGGGAAGTGGATACGAACAGACAATGATTGTGAAGACCGACAATTCAGTAGAAATGTGGCAGCTTTTTCAAGAAGGGCTTCCTTATTATATGAAAGAAATGCTGATCTCTTTACTGCCAATTATTTTATTTTTCTTCATTTTTCAGATTGTATCATTACATCTTCACAAAAAGACATTGGTAAAAATTATTATAGGAATCATTTATACATACATAGGTCTTGTACTTTTCCTGACAGGGGTAAATGTGGGATTTATGCCGGCAGGTAATTATCTGGGTCAAGTGATTGCGGGGCTTTCCTATCCATGGATCATCGTGCCAATCGGTATGCTGATCGGTTACTTTATCGTAAAAGCGGAACCAGCAGTATATGTATTAACAGAACAGGTAGAAGAACTGACTTCCGGAGCCATTTCCGCAAAAGCAATGGGAATGAGTCTGTCCATCGGAGTCGCACTCTCTCTGGGACTGGCAATGGCGCGGGTGCTTACAGGCATTTCAATTTTGTGGTTTCTGCTCCCAGGATACGCAGTAGCCCTAGGATTAACATTTTTCGTGCCCAAAATATTCACAGCAATCGCATTTGACTCAGGAGGCGTAGCATCCGGACCGATGACAGCAACATTTTTACTGCCATTTTCAATGGGAGCATGCGAGGCGCTAGGTGGAAATGTTGTGACAGATGCGTTTGGAGTGGTAGCTATGGTAGCAATGACGCCGCTTATAACAATTCAAATCCTTGGACTGATCTATCAGATTCAGGAACAGATGAAAGAAAAACAGGCAGCAAAAGATTACACAAGTATAAAAGTATGCATAGAAAATCTAGACAATGTAGACAATCAAGAAATCATTGAGTTGTAAACAGTCGAGTTGTAAACAGGAATCGAGATTTTTACAAGGCGCATATTAGTGAAGATGGAAAATGTTTAAGAAAATTAGAAAGTTCGGAGATAATTTATGAGTAGATTATATATGATGGTGACGATTACAGACAGGAACCGAAAGAAGAAATTTGAAGAATTTTATAAGAAAAATGAGCATATGGTTTTCTTTACAACATTGGGACGTGGAACCGCAAATAGTGAGATGTTGGACTATTTCGGATTGGAAGAATCAGAAAAGGTCGTAATTCTATCGGTGGTAACAGAAGAAACGTGGAAGAAACTAAGGCGGGAAATGATTGTAAAGATGCAGATCGACGTGCCGGGAACCGGAATTGCATTTATCGTGCCACTCAGCAGCATCGGCGGAGAAAAAACATTACATTTCCTGATACAGAGCGAGAAATTTGAACGGGAGGAGGAGTCCACTTTGAAAGAAACAGAATATGAATTATTAGTAGCAATTGCCAATCAGGGGTGCATCGACACCGTGATGGACGTGGCGAGAAGTGTAGGAGCCGGAGGCGGAACCGTGATCCATGCGAAAGGAACCGGCATGGAAACAGCAGAAAAATTTCTTGGCGTATCACTGGCGGCAGAAAAAGAAATCATATTGATCGTCACAAGAAAGAAACAGAAAAATGCAATCATGAAAGCCATGATGGAGCAGACAGGACTTGCCAGCAAAGAAAAAACAATTATATTTTCCCTGCCGGTCACAAGCACAGTAGGACTTAGAATGTATATAGATGAAATGGATATGGATGAGGAAGAAAAAGACAGATAATTCGTGCGTAATGATATTCAAATTCAGTTATAATGAGAACGAAAATCAATAAGCCGGCCCAAGTGAGCAATAATTATCAATAAGGAAAAAGAAGTGGAAATGAAAAATCAAATGCGTTACAATTTAGTGAATTCAAAGTGATGATATAGTACTGAACCAAAAAGTACATATCACATATACTAACATCATATAAGAACCTAGAAGTAGAAAGAAAGGCAGGAGACAAAAGATGTCAAACATTTTAAAAGGCTTAAAAAAAGTAGATGGAAAGAAGACAGGAATTTTTGCAGCAGGAGTATTATTCGGAACTGCAGGAATCAAAGTTCTGTCCAGCAAGGATGCTAAAAAATTATACACAAACTGTACAGCAGCAGTTTTAAGAGCAAAAGAGTGTGTGCTTAAGACAGCAGCTACAATTCAGGAAAATGCAGAGGACGTATATGCAGAAGCACAGCAGATCAACGAAGACAGAGCAGCAAAAGAAGAGCAGGAGTACGCAGAGGCAGTAGCAGCAGAAGAGGCCGAAGAAGCAGAGGAAGCAGCAGAAGCTGATGAGACAGATTTTGCGGAAGAGACAGCAGAGTAAGAACGCAGATAAGACAGCAAAGTCAGACAGGTAAGTCAGACAGGTAAGTAAGACAGCAAAGTCAGACAGGTAAGTAAGACAGCAAAGTCAGACAGCAGGGTAGTTCAAGGAGAACTAGCATAAAAATTATTGTGATAATTATAAAAATGTAAGGAAAAATCAGGACACCTGTGGTTAAGACTGCAGGTGTCTTGACAAGTTGTAAGAGAATCAACAGCAAGCGAACCACAGCAAGCGAATCAACAGCAAGCGAACCACAGCAAGCGAATCACTGCAAGCGAACCACTGCGAGCGAATCACTGCGAGGTAAGCTGTAGGAGAATCAACAGCAAGTGACCCACAACAAGCGAATCACTGCGAGGTAAGCAGGGAAGGAAGAAAGCAGGGAAAGAAGAAAGTAGGGAAAGAAGGAAAATATACATGAAATTTGTAATCAAGCATGAGATTAAAGGCAGGATCCGTGCCCATGCTGTACAGTACAGAATGACATTTGAGCAGGCAGACCGGATGCAATATTATCTGGAATCCCAGGATATGATTACATCTGCAAAAGTACAGAACCGCACGGGAGACTTTACGATCTGTTACAAAGGCGACAGAGAGAAAGTAATCAAACTGCTTCAAACATTCCGTTATGAGGAAGTTGACATTCCGGAAAATTATGCACAGAATTCCGGACGCGAACTGAATCAGGAATATTGGGATAAGTTAGTTGAAACTGTAATCTATCATTATGGAAATAAAATATTTTTGCCATATTCGGTCAGAGCATGTATCACAGCAGTAAAATCTGTGAAATATCTTTGGATGGGTGTGCGTACACTGGCAAAAGGCAAGATTGAAGTTCCGGTACTGGATGCGACCGCAATCGGAGTATCTATGTTCCGCGGAGATATCGCAACTGCAGGATCCGTCATGTTCCTGCTTGGAATCGGCGAAATCCTGGAAGAGTGGACACACAAGAAATCCGTTGGTGACCTGGCAAGAAGCATGTCACTGAACATCAGCAAAGTATGGCTTGTCAGCGACGGTCAGGAAGTATTAGTACCATTTTCATCTGTAAAGAGCGGCGATATGGTACGCATCCACATGGGAAATGTAATTCCATTTGACGGAACAGTTGTGGAAGGCGAGGCAATGGTCAACCAGGCGTCTTTGACTGGAGAGTCCGTGGCAGTACGCAAGATAGAAAATGGAGAAGTGTATGCCGGAACGGTTGTAGAAGAAGGCGAGCTTACTATACGTGTAAGAGAAGCAAATGGATCAAGTAAATTTGAGAAGATCGTGACGATGATCGAAGAATCCGAGAAACTCAAATCCGGACTGGAAAGCAAGGCAGAACATTTGGCGGATAAACTCGTTCCATACACATTGGCAGGAACAGGTCTTACCTATCTTCTTACAAGAAATGTAACAAAAGCACTGGCTGTATTGATGGTAGATTTTTCATGCGCATTGAAACTGGCCATGCCGATTTCCGTATTGTCCGCAATCCGTGAGGCAAGCAGCTACAACGTCACAGTCAAAGGCGGAAAATATCTGGAAGCAATGGCAGAAGCAGACACCATCGTATTTGACAAGACAGGAACACTGACAAAAGCACAGCCGATAGTCGTAGATGTCGTACCATTCTGCGATAAGACACCAGACGAATTGCTGAGAATCGGCGCCTGCCTGGAAGAACATTTTCCACACTCCATGGCAAAAGCAGTTGTAAATGCAGCACAGGAAAAAGGGCTTATCCATGAAGAGTTCCACTCAAAAGTAGAGTACATCGTGGCACACGGCATTTCCTCCAAAATCGATGACCAAAAAGTCGTCGTTGGAAGCTATCATTTCGTATTCGAAGATGAAGAGAGCCAGATTCCAGAAGGAATGGAAGAAAAATTCCAGGAACTGCCATCCGAATACTCACATTTGTACATGGCAATCGAAGGAAAACTGGCAGCAGTCATCTGCATCGAAGACCCGCTGAGAGAAGAAGCACCACAGATCATCAAAAATCTGAAGGCAGCAGGCATCAGCAAAGTAGTCATGATGACCGGAGACAGCGACCGCACCGCAAAAGCAATCGCTAAACGAGTAGGCGTGGACGTATATTACTCGGAAGTATTGCCGGAAGACAAGGCAAACTTCGTAGAGCAGGAAAAAGCCGCCGGACGAAAAGTCATCATGATCGGAGACGGAATCAACGATTCACCGGCACTATCCGCAGCAGACATCGGAATCGCAATCAGCGACGGCGCAGAGATCGCCCGCGAAATCGCAGACGTGACCATGAGCGGCGACGACTTGAGCGAGATCGTAACACTGAAGCTGATCAGTAATAAATTAATGAAACGAATTCACAAAAATTACCGCAACATCGTAGGATTCAACACCGCCCTCATCATACTCGGCGTCACCGGAATCCTCCAGCCAACCGTATCAGCACTACTTCATAACACATCAACCCTGTACATCAGCCTGAAAAGCATGGAGAACCTGCTGGAAGAAGAAAACGAAGCGAGAGAATGTATATAGGTAGAAAAGCGCCAGTTCAGAAAGAATTGACGCTTTCTTCGTATGTAAAAAGTGCGTAAAAAAACAAATTGTACAAAAACATTCCACAATTCCAAAAAGGGACAGGTTAGAAAATCCGGAACCCCCATAAAAAAGGAAAAGTAAAAATACACACAATTCAAAAGGGACAGGTAGAAGTCTGTTTGGGGACGGGGTTTTTTCAAAAAAACCCCGTCCCCAAACAGAAATTGACACCCTTTGTCTATTGCAAATATTGTCAAAACATGGTAGTCTTAATCAGTAATAAAAGGTAGTCAGGAAATAAGACTAATTAAATACTATTTTTGCAGTACATGAAATAGTAATAACGCAGATTGATAATTTTTCCACCTTGTGTACAAGTCAAAAGTATCAGGTGGTATTTGTGCTGTAAAAAATAAGTGAAATTTATATACAATATATATACAGGAGTAGAGATGAAAAAGATAGATATGCACTGTCACATACTACCTGGTATAGATGATGGATCTGCAAATCCGAAAGAGACATTAGCGATGCTACGCATGGCATTGAATCAGGACTTTGTAGGTATGATCGTAACGCCACATGGCTCAGTCCGTAATGCATCCGTAGAACGAGTGCAGGAGATTCGAACATTGTGTAAGAAGTTCAGAATTCAGGCATATCAACGACTTGGAGTCAGGCTTCCGGTATTTCCGGGACAGGAAATTATGTATTCGGTAGATACAAGACAGTTACTAAAGGAAGGAAAGCTTCTGACGCTGGCAGACAGCAGATATGTGTTATTGGAATTCCTCCCGGGGACAGCTTACTCTAAGATATTCAGCGCAGTGCGCCAGATGCAGATGGCAGGTTATGTTCCAATTTTGGCACATGTAGAAAGGTATCATGTGTTAAGAGAAGAAGGCAGACTGGAAGAGCTGGCTGATACAGGAGCAAGAATCCAGATGAATTACAGCTCTATAGATGGAGGATGGAATAATAATACAGCACAGTGGTGTAAGCGACAACTGAAAGATGGTCTGGTCCATTACCTGGGAACAGATATGCATAATAGCGGAGAACGCAGTCCACAGACAGAACATGTTGAGAAGTGGCTGAACAAGAATCTGTCTGAAGACTATGTATGGGCATTGATACAAGGCAATGCAAGAAGAATATTAGATGATCGCGGATCACACAAGCCTAAAACATAAATTGTTTCAAAATTTTTTACAATTCAAAAAGGGACAGGTTAGAAATAAAAGAAACCCTAGAAAATGGGAGGGTAAAAATACACACAATTCAAAGAGGGACAGGTAGAAGTCCAATTGGGGACGGGGTTTTTTTAAAAAACCCCCGTCCCCAACCGTCCCCCAAGAAAGGAAATCAGATTAATGGGAAAGAATTACGACAATGATGAGATGGAAATTGACTTACTGGAGCTCTTTTATGTGCTCAAGTCGAAGATACTGGCAATTCTGGGAGTGGGACTGCTGTTCGGCTGTATTGCGTGTGCGTATGCCGGATTCTTAGTGAAGCCGCTGTACACGTCTTCGTCCATGATGCTTGTACTGACCAAGGAGACGACGCTTAGTTCTCTGGCGGATCTGCAGATTGGTTCACAGCTTACCAAGGACTATTCCATCTTGATCACAAGCCGTCCGGTGCTTACGGATGTTATCGATCAGTTAGATCTGGACATGGACTATAAGCAGCTGAAGGATATGATCACAGTTGCGAACCAGGACGATACGCGTATTCTGCAGTTGTCTGTGGAGTATTCTGATGCCAAGCAGGCGAAGGAGATTGTAGACAAGCTGTCAGAGGTTGCTTCTGAGTATATCGGAGACAAGATGGAGGTTACACCGCCTAAGATCATTGAAAAAGGTGAGGTTCCGACTTCCAGATCGAATACAGGCGTGGCGAAGATGGCAGTGATGGGTGTGCTGGCAGGTATGATCCTGTGCGCAGGTGTGATTGTTATCCGTACGATCATGGATGATACGATTAAGTCTGAAGAAGATATAGAAAAATATCTGGGATTATCTACACTGAGTGTAATTCCGGACAGAAAGGATTATATTAATGGATCAGGAAAGAAGAAGTCAAAGAGAAATGATGCAGGAAAACGAAAAGCAAGCTAGAACTACATATACAAATGCGCAGGCAAAAGCGGCAGTGTCCCGCCGTGATAATAAGGCATCTAAGCTTCGGGTGGAGCTGACGGATCCTCGTAAATCAAATTACTTTTACGAGGAGGCGTTAAAGACGCTGAGAACAAATATCCAGTTTGCGGGAGCGGATATTAAGACGATTCTTGTGACAAGCTGTTTCCCGAATGAGGGAAAGAGCGATGTTGTCTTCCAGCTCGCAAAGGAAATGGGTATGGCCGGCAAGAAGACGGTGCTTCTGGATGCGGATATCCGAAAATCTGTCCTTGTGCAGAGATATCTTGTGGATAGTGACGTGAAGGGACTGTCCCAGTACTTAAGCGGACAGGCACCGGTGCGCGATATTTTATATGGAACAAATTATGAAAATATGGACGTGATCTTTGCAGGACCGATGGCTCCGAATCCATCCGAGCTTCTGAATGGAAAAGTATTTGCAAAGTTAATGATCGAATTGAAGCAGAGATATGATTACGTCCTGATCGATACACCTCCTATGGCAAATGTGGTGGATGCTGCTATTGTTGGCAAGGTGTGTGATGGAGCAATTCTGCTGATCGAGAGTGGATTTGTAGGATACCGTGCAGCGCAGAAAGCAATCAAGCAGTTGGAAAAGAGTGGAACACATATGCTTGGAGCTGTGCTGAATAAGGTTGATGTAAGAAAAGAAAAATATTATTCCTATTACAGTTATGGAAGTAAGTATGGTTATGGCTATGGCCAGAATCATGAAAATGCGTAGGAAAGGAATGTAAAGAACAGTATGAAGAAAAGAAAGACGAACCCGAAGGTTCAGAACACTCTGCTGTTGATTGCATGTATCGTATTATTCCTGATATTAGGTTCGCTTTTATTTTTCAATCATAAGAAAGAAGCTGCAAATAGCAGTGAGTTAAAGAAAGCGGCGCAGGAAGAGATTCAGAAGGAGAAATCAGATCAGACATGGACAGAGAACCAGAACAGCGAAGATCAGAACAACGCCAGTCAGACAGACGAGAATCAGAACAGCGAAGAACAGACAGACGAGAATCAGGCAGACGAGAACTAGACAGACGAGAATCAAGCAGACAAGAACTAGATAGTCGAGAACCAGAACGGCGAGAATCATCAGGAAAACGCCGGGGAAGATTCGCAGCAGTTATTATCGCAGGCGTAGCAGTACTTGCGGTGGCAGGTCTTGGATACGCAGGTATCCAAAAAAAGAAAGCAGCAGAAGCGGCAAGTGCGAAAGCAACCGCGGAAGCAGATGATTCCAACACTGTCACCTGGCAGGGAAAGACTTACAAATACAATCAAAATCTCAGTAACTACTTATTACTTGGAGTAGACAAGCGTACACCGGCAGAGACAAGAGTCGGAAAAGCCGATGCAGGACAGGCAGATGCCATATTCCTGTTGTCACTGAACCGCAAGACAAAGGAAATGATGCTGATTTCGATTCCAAGAGATACGATGACAGATGTGGAAAGCTTTGACCTGGAAGGAAAAAGCCTTGGAAAATCTAAAGACCATATCAGCCTCTCCTATGGCTATGGAGACGGAGGCGCCGAGAGCTGCAAACTTACACAGGAAGCAGTGTCCAATCTCTTTTATGGACTTCCGATTCAGGGTTATCTTGCCATGAACTTAGATGGGATTCCGGAGCTTACAAAAAGTGTAGGCGGTCTGACAGTGACTGTGCCAAATAACAGTCTGGAGTATGAATATCCGGAATTTGCCGAAGGTGCAGAAGTAACACTGACCGAAGAAAATACAGAAGTTTTCTTAAGAAGCAGAGATGTAGATGAAAGCCAGAGCGCCATCTACCGGATGGAACGCCAGAAAGCATTCTTAAATGCGTTTTCAAAAAAGGCAAAAGAATGCTATGAACAAAATGCAAAATTTGCAGCGAATCTGTTCGTGGCGATCAAACCATATACCGTCACAAATATCAGCGAAGACCGTCTGATGAAGCTGTTCCAGACAGCAGACGAAGGAGACGGTTACACAGAATGGACCGTTCCGGGAGAAGGAACACAAGGTCTTTCCTACGATGAATATCAAGTAGACGACGATGCTCTATATGCAAAGATTATGGAGACATTCTATCAAGAAATAAAATAGATGAAAAAACAGACAAATGAGCAATAAGACGTAAGGGGCTATAGAATCATGAAGAAACGATACGTCGTAGCAGGGATACTGGCAGCAGCCGGACTGATCTGCGGAGGAATTGCATATTACCAATATTATCAGGATGCCCATGCAGGGCAGGAATATGAAAAAATAAAAGAAAAAGTCGTGACAGAAGAACCGGAAGAGACACCGAAAAGTACCGTCGAGATACCAATTGACTTCCAGACATTACAGAACATGAATCCAGACATTTATGCATGGATCAAAGTACCGGGAACCGTCATCGACTATCCAATCGTACAGAGCGAGACAGATAACAGCTATTATCTGAACCACAGTGTGGAACATGATGAGAACAAAGCCGGAGCAATCTTTACCGAGGATTACAATACGAAGACCTTCGAAGATCCGAACACCGTGATCTACGGACACGGCATGGCAAATGGTTCAATGTTCGACGGTCTGCATCAATATATGGACCGGGATTTCTTTGATCAGAACAAAGAAGTCATCATCTACATGCCGGACAAAATCTTGCACTACCAGATCTTTGCAGCATACCTGTATGACAACCGGCATCTGCTACAAAGCTTTAACTTTGATAACAAAGACATTTACCAGGCTTACCTGGATATGGTATTCGGTATCCGGGATATGAAGTCGAATATTGATACAGCAGCGAGTGTGACTGCAGATGACAAGATCATCACACTATCTACCTGCTATGCAGGTATGGACAACCGTAGATATCTGGTACAAGCCGTACTAGTATCTATAGAACAATAATTAGGAAAAGGAGGTAAGGACCAATGAAGAAGAAACTGATCAGCCTGGCTATGCTGGTAACAGTATTTGCAATGCAGGTTGTAGGTGTATCCGCTGCAAGTAAGACAGCAACAATGGCTGTAGTCGGAAATTCCAAAGGATATTATGAAGTAGATGCTATGGATCAGGAAGAACTGGACACAGTCGCAGCAGCTGACAAGACAACAGCAGATCTGATCAAAGACATCAATGCCGGAACTAAGACACTGGAAGATCTTGCAAAGGCAGAATCCAGTATTGCATCAGAGATTGAAGGAAAATCTCTGGTAACAGCATTTATGGATCTTAGAAAGATCGGAGATGTAAGCAAAACTGCAGATGGAAAATACCAGGTAACATTATCTGTACCTGCACTTACAAAAGGAATGACAGACGTAAAAGTACTGCACTTCAGTACAGAGCGTAAAGTATGGGAGGTTATCACACCATCTAACGTAGACCTGGACAATAAAGAGATTACTTTTGAATTACAGGATCTGTCACCAATCGCAATTATTGCGAAAGTTGATGCTTCACAGGCAGTGACAAATACAACAGGAACATCACCAAAAACAGGTGTTGATTCCACAAACACAGTGCCATTCGCTGGCGCAGCAGTCGTTCTTTTAGGAGCGGCAGCAGTTGTAGCATTCAGAAAAAAGAATGCTTAATTGAAAATGTTAGGGCTTAGGGGAGCTGAAGTATGAAAATTATACGTCAGCTTCTCTTAGGCTTGAGAAATGAATGAAACAAACGAGACAATGAATTAGAAAATAACTATCATAGGTAAAACCGATAGATAAGATAAAATGCAACAAATGATAGCGGTAAAAAGGATTTAAAGGTAGTAATTTAAGAATGAGTAAGATGAATGTGGAAAAAACAGATTTGAAAGAACAAGTGGATAAAAAACAATTTCATATGCCAAGAATATTAATTGTATATGATATGTTAGTTTATCTGATTGCAGCAGTTTTATTGCTTGTACTTTATGAAGGAAACGACAAACTTACCACAAGTGGTATCTTTCAACAAGTAGTACTTTCAGCAGGATGCATTTTCGCTGTCAGAATGGCAGGAAAAATCTATGGACAGGTGTGGAGATATGGCGGGATCCAGTGCTATATCCGATTGCTTTCGACAGACGCAATTGCATTCATCATCTATCTGTTAATGGAATTATGTCTGCCGGTAGAAAAGATTACATTTGCAAGAATGCTTTCTGTGTCATGTCTGAACTTACTGGGAGCGTTAGCAATCCGCATGTTATATCGCTATGCATATAAATGTGGCAATCAGGAGAGCAAATGGGGAAAATTCCTGAATTCTGTTCTATACTTTTTTTCGGGAATCGAGCCTGGCAATGAGAAAGAAAACCGTAAGATTAAAGTTGCAATCATAGGTGCCGGACGCGTCGGAGTCGGACTGGCAGAAGACCTTATCAGCAATGCGCAGTCGTCCTATGTACCAAGATGCTTTATTGATGTCAGTAAGGAAAAAATCGGACGAGAGATCCATGGAATCCCGGTATGGCCAGAAGATGATGTAACCGTAAAAAAACTTGCAGATTATGAAATTCAGGAGATTATCTTTGCAATTCCATCTATGAAAGTGGAAAAGAAGAAAAAACTGTATGAATTTTATAAAAATGCAGGATATAAAGTAAAAGTTTACGATTATCCGACCATGTATGCGGCAGGAGGCAAGAGACATCTAAGAGAGTTCGATGTAGAAGAGTTGCTGTTCCGTAAGCCAATCGTAATGTCACATGAAAAGACAAATGCATACTACAGAGATAAAGTTGTGCTCATTACCGGAGGCGGTGGATCGATTGGTTCAGAGCTTTGCCGCCAGCTTGCAAAGATGCATCCAAAGCAGATCATTATTCTGGATATTTATGAAAATGGTGCTTATGATGTACAGCAGGAATTAAAGATTGCCTATGGAAATCAATTAAATCTGCAGATTGAGATCTGTTCCATTACTCACAGAAAAGCACTGGAAAAGGTCTTTGAGACATATCATCCACAGATTGTGATCAATGCAGCCGCACACAAACATGTGCCACTTATGGAACACAACTGCGTAGAAGCTATCTACAACAACGTATTTGGTACATATAACTTGGTAGAGCTGTGCGAGGAATATGAAGCAGAACGCTTCATGATGGTATCTACAGACAAAGCCGTGAATCCGACCAATGTTATGGGTGCTACAAAGAGAATGTGCGAGATGATCGTACAGAGTGCAAGCACTCATGGAAAAGTAAAATATAGTGCAACAAGATTTGGAAATGTACTTGGAAGCGCAGGATCCGTCATTCCATTGTTCAAGCGTCAGATTGCAAATGGTGGTCCGGTAACCGTGACAGATAAAAGAATTATCCGTTACTTTATGACAATCCCAGAGGCATCACAGCTTGTATTACAGAGCGGTGCGATGGCTAAGAACGGAGAACTCTTTGTACTGGATATGGGACAGCCTGTAAAGATCCTTGACCTTGCAGAAAATATGATCCGCTTATCTGGCGTAGAGGGAATCGAGATTGTGGAGACAGGACTTCGCCCAGGCGAGAAGCTGTATGAAGAATTACTTGTGAAGACAGAAGAACTGGACAAGACTGAAAACAGCATGATCTTCATCGAAAGAGATACTGCCTTAAGCCAAGAAGAGATTGAAGAGAAGATGCAGATTCTCAGAGAAGCCTGTGACAGTGGAGACAATCTGATTGCAAAACAGGCAATGAGAAAAGTTGTGCCAACATTCAAGAGCCCGGAAGAAGTCAACTGCCATGTTGCAAATGAAAAACAGGAAGAAAAGGCAGAAGAGAAAGTTGAAGTACATAAGAAGCCTGGAATGAAGGCAGCAATATTCTAAAGGATTACTTCATAATATTTTATAACTTGAAGTGGATAACAGAAAAGGAGAGAGACATGTTTAAGGAAGAAAACACATTTGAAAAATTTGAATCGAAAGTCTGGTTATCCAGTCCAACCATGCATGGACCGGAGATTGAATATGTAAAAGAAGCATATGAGACAAACTGGATGTCCACCGTGGGCGCAAATATCAATGAAGTAGAGCGATTAGTATGTGAAAAAATCGGTTGCAAATACGCAGTAGGTTTATCTGCCGGAACGGCATCACTGCATCTGGCAATGAAGCTGGCTGGTATTGAAGCTTATGGTATGCCGAAAGTAGGACACGGAACGTTGGAAGGTAAGAAAGTATTCTGTTCCGATATGACCTTTGATGCAACTGTAAATCCGGTTGTATATGAGGGCGGTGAACCAGTATTTATCGACACTGAATATGATACATGGAACATGGATCCAGTAGCATTAGAGAAAGCATTTGAGATTTATCCGGATACAAAAGTAGTTGTAATCGCACATCTTTATGGTACACCGGGAAAAGTAGATGAATTAAATGCAGTTATTAAAAAGCATGGAGCTATTTTAGTAGAAGATGCAGCAGAATCTATGGGAGCAACGTATAAAGGTGTTCAGACTGGTACATTTGGAAAATACAATACCATTTCCTTTAATGGAAATAAGATTATAACCGGAAGTGCCGGCGGCTGTTTCTTAACAGATGATAAGGAAGCTGCAAATAAGGTTCGCAAGTGGTCTACTCAGGCAAGAGAGGCTGCGTCTTGGTATCAGCATGAGGAACTGGGATATAACTACCGCATGAGTAATGTTATTGCAGGAGTGGTACGTGGACAGCTTCCATATCTGGAAGAACATATTGCTCAGAAAAAAGCAATCTATGAGAGATACAAAGAAGGCTTCAAGGATTTGCCAGTATCTATGAATCCAATGGATCTGGAGAACTCTGAGCCGAACTACTGGCTTTCCTGTATGATTATTGATGAAGATGCGATGTGTAAGCAGGTACGAGGAGAACAGGATGTCTGCTATGTAAAAGAGAGTGGAAAGACATGCCCGACAGAGATATTAGAGGCAATCAGCAGTATTAACGCAGAGGGACGTCCAGTCTGGAAACCAATGCATATGCAGCCGATTTACCGCTTGAATCCATTTGTAGTCAGAGATGGAAATGGACGTGCAAGATCTAATGCTTATATAGCAGGTGGGACAGCAGATGTAGGAATGGATATCTTTACAAGAGGACTGTGCCTGCCAAGTGATAATAAAATGACAGCAGAGCAGCAGGATAGAATTATAGAAGTAGTAAAAGCTTGTTTTGAGTAATTTGAAAATCAGAATTATCAAAAGAGCGCTATGAGGGTTTAGAATGAAAAATAAAAAAGTTGCAGTTTTTTTATCAACAGCAGTTGCAGCAGTCAGTGGAGCATTACTGTATCACAAGAAGAAAAAACAAAAAAAAGGTAAAAAAGAGAAGACATGTACGGAAAGAAAGATAACATTTTATGAAGCACATGTAAAAAGAACATTTGATGTTGTCTGTGCTTCTATGGCAATTCTCGTATTTGGCTGGTTATATCTGCTTGTTGCACTTTTAGTCAGAATAAAACTTGGAAGTCCAATATTATTCAAACAACCGAGACCGGGAAAAGCTGAGAAAGTTTTTAATGTGTATAAGTTCCGCACTATGACAGATGAGAAAGATGAAAACGGTAATCCTCTTCCGGATGAAGTACGACTTACAAAATTCGGCAAAGCACTTCGCGCAACGAGTCTTGACGAATTACCAGAAGCATTTAACATTTTAAAAGGTGATATGAGTATCGTAGGACCAAGACCGCAGCTTGTCAGAGACATGGTATTTATGACGGATGAACAGAGAAAACGTCATGATGTAAGACCAGGACTTTCAGGACTTGCACAGGTAAACGGTAGAAATGATATCGACTGGGAAGATAAACTTAACTGGGATTTGAAATATATTCAGAAGATTACATTCCTGGGAGATATTAAGATTATTCTTCAGACTGTATTGAAGGCATTTGTAAAACAGGAAGGAATCACAGAGGGAGATATGGCAACTGCAGAAGACTTTGGGGATTACCTGTTACATAGTGGAAAAGTCAGTCAGGAAGAATATGATCAGAAGCAGGAAGAAGCAAAGTGTATTTTAAATGGAGAAGATACAATGTCAAATAAAGATGAACTAGTATCAATTATCATGCCATCATACAATACAGCTTCTTATATTCAAGAGACAGTTGAGTCAGTGTTAAAACAAACCTATACAAATTGGGAATTGATTATTGTAGATGATTGTTCGACAGACGATACAGATGATATTTTAGCTACATTTACAGATAAGCGAATTAGAATCTACAAAAATGAAAAAAATTCAGGAGCAGCAGTTTCGAGAAATAAAGCATTAAGAGAGGCAAATGGAAAGTGGATTGCATTCTTGGATAGTGATGATTTGTGGAGTAAGGATAAGTTAGAAAAACAGATAACGTTCATGAAGAAAAATGGATATAGTTTTTCTTATACAAACTATGAGGAAATTAATACAGAAGGGCAGAAAACAGGTGTAAAAGTAACAGGACCAAAAAAAATTACGAAAACAGGAATGTTCAATTATTGTTGGCCTGGGTGTCTTACTGTTATGTATGATGCTGAAAAAGTGGGATTGATTCAGATTGAAGATATTAAGAAAAACAATGATTATGCAATGTGGCTAAAAGTTTGCAAAAAGGCTGATTGCTATTTGCTAGATGAGTATTTGGCGCAGTACCGAAAAGGTAGAAGTGGAAGTATTAGTACACATAGCTATACGAAATTAATAAAATGGCATTATAAATTATATCGAGAAGCTGAAAAAGAAAATGTAATTATGAGTATAATAAATACTGGAAGAAATATTATATTTGGTATTTATAAGAAGAAGAGATATATAAGTAGATAAAATATTAATGGTGAGGCAGAAGTATGGAAAGAGATTCTTTTTTGTATAAGATACGTAGAAAAGGACAGGTAGTAGCGCATAAGATTATACCGAATACCACTATGTCAAAGATTTATTTTCAAATTGTGTTAAAAAAGAAGTTAAATTTAAAAAATCCACAAACATTTAATGAAAAAATCCAATGGTGTAAATTGTATTATTATCCAAGAAGTAAAAGAGTTGTAACTTGTGCGGATAAATACGCAGTAAGAGAGTATATAAAAAGAAAAGGTTATGGTGAAACTTTGACTCCGCTTTTAGGAGTGTGGGATAATGCAAATGATATAGAGTGGGATAAATTACCAGATCGATTTGTGCTAAAGTGTAATCATGGATGTGCTTATAATATAGTTGTGCCTGATAAGCGTAAGCTGGACAAAGCTAAAGCAACTAAACAGCTTAATGATTGGTTGAAAGAGGATTTTGGTGCATTTAATATTGAACTGCATTACTCTAAAATTAAACCGCATAAAGTAATATGTGAAGAGTTTTTAGGTGAAAGTATCACAGATTACAAGTTCTTTTGCTTTAATGGAGAGCCAAAATATATTTATGTGTCGAATGATCTCATACATGATAGACAGGCTCAGATAGGATTCTTTTATCTGGATGGAACAAAAATGCCATTAACAAGAGATGACTATACAGATATTCCAGAGGTAAAATTACCTACATTTTTTGATGAGATGACTCAAATGGCAAAAAAATTATCTCAGGATTTCCCGTTTGTACGAGTGGATTTCTTTATAGCAAATGGAAGATATTACTTTGCAGAATTGACGTTTACACCTGGAGCAGGAATGATGCCTTTTAATCCAGAAAAATATGATCTTGAATGGGGGAAAATGCTGGATATATCAGAAGTGGTGGAAAGATATGGGAAAAACAAATAAAAAAGTTGGAATTATAGGTCATTTTGGCGGGAAAGAAACTATATTAGATGGGCAGACTATTAAAACAAAGATTTTATATGAGGAATTAAAAAAAACAACAGACTGGGATATTATATGTGTAGATACATATTATAAGAAAACAAATCCATTTAAATTGTTAAAAGATACTTTATTATGTCTGAAATCTGCTCAGGATATTATAGTTTTGTTATCACGAAATGGTATGAGGATTTATTTTCCGTTATTATCTTTTTATGCAAGAAAATTTCAAACTCGTATATATCATGATGTAATAGGTGGAAATTTAGATACATATGTAAAACAGTATACGAGGTATAGGGAATATTTAAATTTATTTAAGGTAAATTGGGTTGAAACGGAAGGATTGAAACGGAAATTAGAGAAAGAAGGAATACGAAATTGCGAAGTGATTCCTAATTTTAAACGTCTTAAGTTAGCAAATTTAGAATTGAATGAGTATAAAGAGCCATATCAGTTTTGTATATTTTCTAGGGTGATGAAAGAAAAGGGCATAGAAACAGCAATAAATGCAATTCAGAGCGTAAATGCAGAGACAGAGAGAACAGTATGTACGTTAGATATATATGGACGAATTGATGACGGATATAAAAATCAGTTTGAAAAAGTGATGGGACAGACCACAATGGCGATTGATTATAAAGGAATGGTTCCATATGATCAGAGCGTAGAAGCGATTAAGAAGTATTATGCATTGCTTTTTCCTACATATTGGGATGGAGAAGGATTTCCTGGAACTATTGTAGATGCGTTTTCTGCTGGAATTCCTGTTGTTGGTACAGATTGGAATTGTAATGGCGAAATTATAGAGAATAAGAGAAATGGAATTTTATATCCGAATGAAGAGATAAAGGATTTAAAAGAAGCTATAAAATGGTTGATAGACAATAAAGATAGCATGACACAGATGAAGAAACAGTGTATTGAATCAGCAAAAAAATATCAACCAGATGAATATATTGATAGAATTGTAAGAAAGATTACAGAGAAATAAAGGTATATAGGATGAAGAGATTACTGTGTATTGTAAGTTCGTTAGATACAGGTGGGGCAGAAACTTTTATGATGAAAATTTTTAGAGAATTGCCTCAGGATTATAAAATAGATTTTATCGTGTCAACGACTACAGGATATTATGAAAATGAAGTACAAAAACTAGGTGGAAAAATATATCGTATTCCATTACGTACAAAGCATCCACTTGCTGTATTTAAGGACATAAAAAATATAGTCAGAAATAATAAATATAATTATGTATTAAAATTGTGTGATACACCGATTGGATATTTTGATTTATTAGCAGCTAAGAAGGGGGGAGCAAAAAAAATATGCATACGTTCATGCAATGCTTCTTCTTCAGAATCAACAGCAAAACATTTGATTAATACTGTGTTACGCCCGGCATTTAATCGAATCTCAAATGTTAAGTTGGCACCTTCTAGATTGGCAGCAGAGTATACATTTGGAAAAAAAGAGGTAGATAATGGGAAAGTACATCTTTTGAAAAATGCAGTAGATTTGAATAAATATCAGTACTCTTCTGAAGGGAGAAAAAGAATAAGAAAAGAATATGGAATAAAGGATAATCAGATAGTAATAGGTCACATAGGAAGATTTAATTATCAAAAGAATCATTCTTTTCTATTAGAAATATTTAGAGAAATAAAAAATGAGAATAATAGCGCTGTTTTATTACTTGTTGGGGATGGCGAAAAGAAAAAAGAAATTTGTGATAAAGCAAAAAGAATAGGTATTTATGACAATATTATTTTTACAGGAATAAGGTCGGATATACCAGAATTGCTTTCAGCAATGGATGTGTTTTTGTTCCCATCCTTTTTTGAGGGAATGCCAAATACAATTATTGAGGCACAGGCAGTAGGAATACCATGTGTGCTATCTGATACCATTACAGCTGAAGCAGATGTAACAGGTCTATTAACATATGTACCACTGCATAATAATCCATATGATTGGAAAAATGCGGTATTAAAAAGTTTGAAAAGAGAAAGAATTGATACAAAGGAAAATATGATACAAGCTGGGTATGAAATATCTAATTCAGTTAAAGAATTTGTAAAGCTTATTTTTTAGAAGGCTAAAATATGATAAAAGTAAAAGAAATTTCAAATAAAATGGTGTGGATAACAACGGTATTTTTATTATCAGCAATTACAATATTTGAATCATATACGTGGGGAAAATATATACTTGTATTAGCATGTACAATTATACTTGTATTGGATATATGGAGCGGAAAAGGAAAGTACTATTTGAAGTTTAGTCAATACCATTATTTTATAATTGGCTTAATAATGTATACATTATTAAGCTCGATATGGGGAATTAATGCAGGAGATTGTTTGACGAAGACATATACATATATTCAGATACTAATATGTATGACAATTGTTTATAACCATTATCGACAATTCGAAGACGAAAGACAATTGTTAAGCATTATAAAATGGTCTAGTTATATTATTTCAATTTATTCTATTATATATTATGGCTTTGACTTTATATTGAAGATGATAACGACAGGAGTAAGAATTGATAATACATATACTAACATAAATACAATAGGAATGTTAGCTGCAATGGGAATAGTAATACAAGTTGATGAAATGAAGAGAAAACATAAAGTATTAGTATCTAGTATATTTTGTGTGCCTTCATTTATAATGGTTGTAGCTACTCAAAGTAGAAAAGCGTTATTAATGTTAGTAGTAGGGGTGCTTTTGGTATTTATTCTCAGGAGTGTAAAAAAAGGGAAGCTATTTTTTAATATATTGAAAATTATTGGAATTGTAATAATTGGAATTTTGTTGATTAAGTATTTGGCAAGTTTTCCTATTTTTTCAGGGATAAATGAAAGAATGGAATATTTAGTAGCTATGTTTACTGGAAGGGGAATTATTGGTCAATCAGCGCAGATTCGACAGAAAATGATAGAGTTGGGAATTGAAATCTTTAAAAGCCATCCGCTTGTAGGAATAGGAATAGGTTGTCCTCATATTATTGCTGGTCAGGTATTAAATTATGATGCCTATTTACATAATAATTTTGTGGAAATGTTAGCGGCAGGAGGAATTATAGGTTTTTTATTTTATTACTTTTTTTCCTATGGATATCTGGCGGTTAAATTTTTTAAATTAAAAAGAGAAAAGGATAATTATTGGGTTATTTGTTGTGTGTTGTGGGTATTATTGTTATTTAGAGATTATGCATTAGTTTCAATGTATAGTAAAGAAACTTATTTTTATTTTATGATATTCTTTTTAACAATAGAAAAAATGAACGAAAGAAAAGAAATCATATAAGAATTAATAATCTTAATATGTGCAATTGATAAGTGTTAAATAATTAAAATTATAGTAGAAATATATATAATTTCTACATTGTATAGGAAGACTGCAAATATATATAATAATATGTTTCAATAACAAATTATTTTATAGATAACTATTGTAGAAAAGTATATTAGAGAATATGCAACATAATAAAAATACATTAATTTAAATTATTAAGCAAGAGTTAAAATGGGACTATAAGAAGATAATGAGGATAATCGTATGAATAATTTGAAAGAAGATAAAAAAAGATATAGAAATTTAAAAGAAATGCCTAAATTTCAAAGATATATGAGAAAATGTCAAGAGGCAAAAAATCCAATTAGTCGATTTTTCTATAAATTATTATTTGCATATTTTCGAAATAAAAATCATGTTGAAATGCCATTTAATATAAATATTGGTGAAGGCTTATATTTAGGTCATCCATATTGTATTACGATAAATCCACAAGTTATAATAGGAAAAAATTGTAATATTCACAAAGGTGTAACAATAGGACAAGAAAATAGAGGAACAAGAAAAGGAACACCAATAATTGGAAATGAAGTATGGATTGGAATTAATACGACGATAGTAGGAGCTGTACATATTGGAAATGATGTTTTGATAGCTCCAAATACTTATGTAAATTGTGACATACCAGATCACTCTGTAGTATTTGGAAATCCATGTATTATAAAATCAAGAGAGTATGCTACAGAGGGATATATAAATAATAAAGTTGAGTAGAATGATGTGAATAAAATATACTAGATGATGAGATTGGTAATTAAAGAGAAATAGAACATTGGATAGAGTTTAGAAAAGATATATATTTGCCAATTACAGAACACATTTCTTTAATTATTATGATATGTATTATTAAAAATAAAATTTAAATATAGAATATTTATAGAAAGAAGTGAAATAATGAGTAATAATTTATTAAATAAAATCAATAAAACTATTAAAAATCCTCAAATGCGTTTTTCAATTTTAACATCATTCGGGATATATAAATGGATGTCTGATGAAAAATTTTTAAAAAAAGCATTTAAGATAAAAATGAATCGGGAGTTAAATCTTGATGAACCTAAAACATTTAATGAAAAACTTCAATGGTTAAAATTAAATAATCGTAAACCGGAATATACAATGATGGTGGATAAATATAAAGTCCGCGATTACATAGAAGAACAATTGGGTGAGGAATATCTTATACCGTTATTGGGGGTATGGGACAAACCAGAGGATATAAATTTTGATCAATTGCCTAATAAATTTGTTTTAAAGTGTAATCATAATTCTGGTTTAGGTATGTGTATTTGTAAAGATAAATCCAAGCTTGATATTGAAAAAGTAAAGAAAGAATTAAATAAAGGAATGAAGCAAAATTACTATTTAACTGGACGTGAATGGCCATATAAAGATGTACCGCGTAAAATTATATGTGAGAAGTATATGGAAGATAATTCATCTTCTGGTAGTAATAAAGATAAGGCATTAGTAGATTATAAATTTTTTTGCTTTAATGGTGTTGCAGAGTCAGTTATGGTATGTACAGAACGAGAAACGGGAGAACCCAAATTTTATTTTTTTGATAAAGAATGGAATTTAAAAAAGTATAATATTCGAGGTAAGAAAGCACCAAAAGGATTTACGATACAAAAACCAGATTGTATTGATGAAATGTTTAAAATAGCGGAAAAACTTAGTAAAGGGATTCCTTATGTTCGGGTTGATTTATACTGCATTAATGGGTTGATATATTTTGGTGAGATGACTTTTTTCCCTGACAGTGGATTTGATGCAAATTTGCTAAAAGAAGCGGATGAACATTGGGGGGGATTGTTAGTTCTGCCGGAAAAGAGACTAACTATTAAAAGTCAAGTCTCAAAATGAAATTTTTTGAATGAATTGCAGAAATGCATTTCAGATATATTTGAACATTGAAAACTGCATGACAAATAGAGTGTCGTTTTCGACACTCAAAAAAAGGAGATATTTGCAAAAAATAACTAAGATGCGTTGTTGTATGCCTGACCAGATTTTTCCATTGCATAAATGGTTCTTACAAGTTTCTTTGTAGCATGAGATAAAGCAACGTTATAATGCCTGCCCTCAGCTCGCTTCTTAGCAAGATATGTTCCAAAGGATTTATCCCAATGGCAGACATATTTCGTTGCGTTATAAAGAGCGTATCGAAGATAACGAGAACCACGTTTTTCCATATGGGAATAACAGTTATCTAATTGTCCTGACTGGTAAGTAGATGGAGACATTCCTGCATAAGCAAGCATCTTATTAGGAGAATCAAAACGGCTGAAATCCCCGATTTCTGCAAGAATCATTGCTCCCATACGATAACTGATACCAGGAATTGTAAGGATTGGAGAATGGATTGTATCCATTATGGATTTGCTCTCGGTTTCGATTTCATCAATTTCAGAAGTCAATTCTTGAATAAGTTTAATGGTGTGTTTCAGTTCCAAGGATTTTGCAGGCATATTTGAACCGATTGAGTTTCTAGCAGCTTCACGAAACCTGACAGCAGTGTTTTTCCCGTATCTGTTCTTTGAACTTTCAGAGAGCAAGTTGGTAAGGCGGGTAAGATGTACCGATGCGACAGCATGAGCAGATGGAAATTCAGATAATAAAGCATATACAGATGCCATATGGAGTGTCGGAACAAGTTTTTCAAGTTCTGGAAAAAGAATACACACAAGTCTGGAAACGGAAGATTTTAGTTTTGCCCGTTCTTTTACCTTATCAAAACGATAACGAGTTAATGACTTTAATTCTTCGTTGTGGTAAGATGTGTCTGAGTAGGACTTTAAGTTCACGTCAGACATAATCATAGAAGTGATTGTATGGGCATCAACTTTATCCGTTTTCGTCTTTCTAAGGCTAAGACTTTTTCTGTAAAGATTTGTATATAACGGGTTGATAACAAAGGTGGTCAGACCTTTATCGAGAAGAAATCCCAGAAGATTGTAACTATAGTGTCCAGTGGCTTCCAGTCCTACTTTTACATTGGTTAAATCATCTGATACGGATTCAATTTTTTGAAACAGGGTTTCAAACCCATCACGGTTGTTAGAGATGGTAAAGGATTTAAATAATACCTCACCGTCTGAGTTAGTAATGAAGCAGTCGTGTTTGTCTTTGGCAACATCAATTCCAACATATATCATAAAAAAATCTCCTTTGAGTAAATATTTTGATACTGTTTATAGAACCACTGGTACTCTTTGCAATTGTAACCTCGTTCTAAATAAACCGTCATGCGGTATCTAACTGATTAACAAATATACAAAGAGACTGTGGTTGTAGCCTCTCTAAAACCATCAAGTGGTAGGAGAAAATAAACAATCCACAGTATCCCCAATAGTATAACATACAGTCCTTGGAGAGGGACTATAAACACTACTACTATATAATACGAGAGGGTAAAATTATGTTAGAGACGATGGGGTGGGTATCTATTGTGCCAGTTGCACTTGCTGTTATACTGGCATTTACTACCAGAAATACAATTGTGTCATTAGCAACAGCGTGTATTTTTGGGTGTTTCCTTGCAGGAAAGGGAATATTTGGTTTTACTGATTTGTTAAAATCATCACTTGGAAATGAGGATTTTATTTGGGTTGTAACAATTAATATGATGGCTGGTATTATGGCGGCCTATTTTGAGAAAAGTGGCGCAATTGAGGGATTTACTGATATTGTGGATAAGCGTAATTTGAGTAGGAAAGCAATTCAGCTGGCAACTTGGATTTTAGGGTGTTTTATTTTCTTTTCTGATTCATTTAGTCCATTGTTTGTAGGTGGTGTTATGCGTCGTTTAAGCGATAAAGCAAAAATCTCAAGAGAAAAACTGGCATATATTTGTGATTCAACATCAGCTCCGGTAGCTGTTTTTCTTCCAGTAACGAGTTGGTCGGCATATCTTTGCGGTTTAACAGTTGGAATTGGTGCGATTGTAACACAAAGTGATGCTTATAATCTTTTTGTGAAGGCAATGCCATTTAACTTTTATGCTATTTTTTCTATTATTTTTGTTGGTTTAATTAGTAGTGGAATTATTCATGAGTATGGTCCGATGAAAAGGGCAGAAGTACGTGCGTTGAGAGAAGGAAAATTATTGAGAGACGGTGCAGTTCCACTTATGAGTGCGGAACTCACAGAAATGCAAAAGAGCAAAAATGTTAAACCAAGAGTTTTTTTGAACTTTATTTTCCCTATTATTATGTTTCTGGGAATCTCCTTGGGGACTTTTATAACACTCGGAAGTACAAAAGTAATGGAAGCTTCTGTTATTGTTGTAGTATTTCTTTCTATATCTCTTTTGATTCAAAAAATGCCTTTGCAAGAAGTGATGGATACTTTCATGGCTGGAGTAAAAGGCGCAATGCCAGCAATTATTTTGCTTGCACTGGCATATCCGTTAAATAGTCTCAGTAAAGAGATGGGAACGGCTAACTTTATTATCAATAGTACAGAGTCTTTTTTAACACCAGCATTACTCCCTGCTGTAATTTTTGTTGTTTCTGCTATTATGGCATTTGCAACTGGTAGTTCCTGGGGGACTTTTGCTATCTGTATGCCAATAGCTTTGCCATTGGCCTTTAATGCATCTGGCAATGAAGTGACCACTCTTGTTGCTATGTGCTTTTCTGCTGTTGCGGGAGGAGGCGTTTTTGGGGATCATTGTTCGCCTGTAAGCGATACTACTATTTTATCATCTATGGGTGCAGCAAGTGATCATATTGATCATGTGAAAACTCAGTTACCATATGCTTTGACAGTTGCAGGATTATGTGCGGTTACATATTTAATTCTCGGATTTATTGTTGCTTAAGGAGGTAAAAGCTATGAAAACAGTTGGATTTCCAATAAGTCATAAGGAAAATGAATATAGAAGAGCAATTGTTCCAACTCATTTGAAAAATATCGAACATCCCGAATTGCTATATTTTGAGTATGGATACGGTAAAGTGCTTGGTATAGCGGATTCTGAATATGAAGCTAACGGCAGTCATATTGTATCTCATGATGAAGTATTGATGAAAAATATTATTTGCGATCCTAAAATTGGTGATGCTGATTATTTGTCAAAGCTCAATCATCAGACAATTTTTGGCTGGGTTCATGCAACTCAGAATAGAGATATTACGGATAAGTTGGTTAAGAGTCACTTAACTGCATTTGCGTGGGAAAAGATGTTTCAAAAAGGACGTCATGTGTTTTGGAGAAATAATGAACTTGCAGGTGAAGCGGCAGTTATGCATGCTTTTCAATGCTATGCAAGGATGCCTTATGAAACGAAAGTAGCAGTTATTGGTCGTGGAAATACTGCACGAGGAGCTATCAAAGTTCTTAATATGTTGGGGGCAGATGTTAGACAATATGATCGTAGAACTGAAGAATTATTGCGAGATGAATTGGAACAATATGATGTCGTAGTGAACTGTGTATTGTGGGATGTGATGAGAAAAGATCATATTATATATCGCACTGACTTGAAACGTATGAAGCGTAATTCTATGATTATTGATGTAAGCTGTGATCGTAATGGTGGAATTGAAACTAGCATTCCAACAACAATAGAGCAGCCGACATATATGGTCGATGGAGTATTGCATTATGTTGTAGATCACACACCAGCATTGTTTCATAAGACTTTTACTTGGAACAATTCAGAAGTGATATGGAAGTATGTTAATGAATTACAAAAAGAAAATTATAGTGATATTCTATTAAATGCATTGATTATAAAAGATGGAGTGATTAGTGATCAAGAAATTATAAAATTTCAGAATAGGTAAATATTGATGTTGGTAGAATGTTAGTGTTTAATATTTACTGTAAGGAGAAGTCATGAGAAAAAAAAGATTATTTTATAATACTGTTTCATCATTGATATTTCAGTTGACTACAATAATCTGCGGATTTATTTTGCCAAGGCTAATATTAGGAGCTTTTGGGTCAGAAGTTAATGGATTAGTTAATTCTATTACACAATTTTTGGGTATTATATCCTTCCTTGAGTTAGGCGTTGGCGCAGTTGTTCAATCTGCATTATACAAACCGTTGGCAGAAAAAAGACAAGATGACGTGAGTAAAATAATTGCATCAGCAAATAGATTTTTTACAAGATTAGGAGAAATACTCTTTGTATATGTTGTCTTGCTTGTTATAATATATCCACGAATAGCAAGAAATAAATTTGGGTATGTCTATACAGCAACATTGATTATTGCAATTTCGCTTAGTTCATTTGCACAATATTTTTTTGGAATTGTAAATAGGCTTTTACTTACAGCAGACCAACGAGGATATATTCAGTATAATGCACAAACGATTGCAGTCATAAGTAATACCTTTGCTTGTTTTATTTTGATTTATTTGAAATGTAGTATTCAGGTTGTGAAATTGACAACTTCGTTAATTTACCTTTTACAGCCGTTTTTGATTTATTTATATGTAAGAGGTCATTATAAAATAGACAAAAAAATTAAATATGTAGAAGAACCTATTGCTCAGAAATGGAATGGTATTGCGCAACATATTGCAGCAGTTATTCTCGATGGAACAGATACGATTGTTTTAACGTTATTTGCAACACTGTCAGATGTTTCAATTTATTCTGTATATTATTTGGTGGTTAAAGGTGTCAAACAATTGTTTTTATCCATGACTAATGGTATTACGGCATTAATTGGTGAATTGTGGGCAAAACAAGAATTAGATGAGCTTAATAGAACTTTTTCTTGGACAGAATGGATAATTCATACAGGAGCAACTTTAATATTTGGTTTAACAGCTGTTTTGGTGGTACCATTTGTTGAAGTTTACACAGCTGGGATACATGATGCGAATTACATTCAGCCGATATTTGCCGCATTGATTGTTGCTGCCAATGCTGGCCATTGTTTGCGACTTCCATATAATATCGTTATTTTGGCCGCAGGACATTATAAACAGACACAAAATAATTATATCATTGTAGCAATTATTAATGTTATTGTATCTGTGACAACCGTAAAAGTATGGGGGTTGATTGGTGTCGCAATTGGTACATTAGTAGCAATGGCATATCAAACTGTTTGGATGGCAATTTATGATTCAAAACATTTAATTAAGTGGCCTATAAAAAATTTTTTAAAACAAATTTTTGTTGATTTTTTAACTGTGATGATTTGTTCTTTTTTAACTAGAACGCTTTCTATGCAAGAAAAGTCTTATCTTGCATGGGGGATTCTTGCAGTAAAGACAATGGTTGTATGGATTATTATTGTTATTGTTATAAATTTGGTTTTTTATCGTTCTAAGGTAGTTTATATGCTGAAAAAGTTAAAAGTGGTAGTTGGAAAGGGTAAATTCTGTTAAACGTAGGACTGAAGGGGTCAGACCCTATGAACGCAATATGAATAAAACATAATAAATTATCAGAAAAAATATAACGACAGAAGTATTGCATATTCCGTTGTGACGGAACCACTTGCACAGATTTTCTGAACCAGTCTCACGGAGGATGTGGTGAAAATGTCGGGGCATACCCGCAAAAAGTAAACGGTAAATTCCGAGTACGAAAAAGAATATTAACACATGAGATAAGGCAGAAGATGAAAATTTTCTGTCTTATTTTGTCGAAAGCAGTTATTATTGTAAACGCACCATAGTGCATATATAGACGATACTATAATAATTTGAGATAATCAACTCAACAATTAAGACTTGTCAAAAAAGTTTAGTCTAAAAAGTTCAGTCTGAATTTTTCTAATTTAAGAAGTCAACAACAATTACTATAAAAACTCAAACATCTATAGCTGTGTATATTCCGTTCCGAGTGAACCACTTGCACGGTCAAACTGAGCCAGTCCCACGGAGGATGAGATCCACCCTCACGGAGACTGAGCCAGTGTTATATGATGCTAATTATCAGGCAACTGTCTGTTAATTATAAATACAACTGAATAAATCATAGGTCATAGTAATCGTCTGGTAATACAATGCTGTTTTCTTCCAGAAGCTTTTTCAGGAAATCTACTTGACGCTGGAGAGATTCTATTTCAATCCAGTTGCCATGACATAATTCATCGCATTCTTCCAGTTCAAGACGAACTGACACATAGTCTTGCCACTTGATACAATGATGGTCTTTACTGAATGCACAATAATCATTCATGGATGCCTCTTTCCTGGGTTGCTTTCAATCCGTATATAGACTGAAAGGGTCAGACCCCATTAAGAAAAGCTTAAGGTCATGATATTATTCCTGAGAAGGTGGAACTGATTAATCAGAAGAAGTCACCGATTCAGGATGATTATATTGAGAAATATTTGGCAGAGAAAGATTTGAATTTGACTGCAACATTAGATGTTAAGGCAGCATACAAAGACGCAGATTTTGTAGTCATTGCAGCGCCGACCAATTACGATTCAAAGAAGAATTTCTTTGATACATCTGCAGTGGAAAATGTAATTGAACTGGTGATTGAATATAATCCAGATGCAGTGATGGTGATTAAGTCCACGATTCCGGTTGGATATACAGCATCCATCAGAGAAAAATATCACTGTGACAATATTATTTTCAGCCCGGAATTTTTAAGAGAATCAAAAGCACTTTACGACAATCTGTATCCGTCACGTATCATCGTTGGAACAGATGTAAAAAATGCAAGACTTGTAAAAGCAGCGAACACATTTGCCGGATTATTACAGGAAGGTGCTATTAAAGAAGACATTGACACATTAATTATGGGATTTACAGAGGCAGAGGCTGTAAAGTTATTTGCCAATATATATCTGGCACTGCGTGTATCATACTTCAATGAGCTGGACACTTATGCTGAGATGAAAGGTCTGGATACCAAGCAGATTATCGATGGCGTATGTCTGGATCCGCGTATTGGTAGTCATTATAATAACCCATCCTTCGGGTACGGTGGGTACTGTCTGCCAAAAGATACAAAACAGCTTTTGGCAAATTATGAAGATGTGCCACAGAATATGATGACAGCAATCGTTGAGTCTAACCGTACCAGAAAAGATTACATTGCAGTGGAAGACTGAAGGGTCAGACCCTATGAACGCAATATGAACAAAACATAATAAATTATCAGAAGAATATAACGACATGGAGCTGAAGGGGGCAGACACCATAAAGGACAATGCTATTAAGAAAAGCTCAAACCAGATGAAAGAGTATCAAAGTCTGAAAAAGAAGCTTGCTTAAATTCTATAATATAATTGAGGAGTGGATATAATACGTCCATTAACTAGAGAGGGGGGAAATCTACCATGTCCAAAGGAAAGAAGCAACAATATAAGCAATTCGCTATCAATACTCTTGAGGACGGTTGCATGGTGTTACAGACGCTAATTATTCCGGTGATTATGGATCTGGAGAGGTTTAAGGAATATTCGAAAGAGGCGGAAGAGTTGATGGCTAAATGTACATTAACGAAAGATATCCCAGCGTCGATTTATGATCCAATTCATGACAGAATTCTTTATCGACAGCGGGAGTTGCTGAGATATATTGCAGACCATCAGTCCTCATCATTTTCTTACATTAGTGTACGGGAGCTTTTGATGAAGAAGAAATTTCTGGACAGAGAGCTTGATACTGTGAGCAAAGAAACTTTGAAAGAATTACTTGATATACGAAATTGGACATTTCATAACAGCCAGTCTATGCTTGTGGCGGAACGTGAAGTGGCGAAGAAATCAATCCCGCCGGAGTTGACAGGCATGGTTGATTTTAAGCCGATGCTAAATCCGGTAGTGATTAACAAAGTAACCTCATATTCAAAAGAATTTTTGCAGACATTTATTTGGCATAATCAAATAAGAGCAGAACAATTTGAACAAATTCTTACGGAGATGAAAAAGGATTATCAGGATATGTACGATGCACTTCCGGTTAAAGGGCTTCCATTGATGAATTGCGGATTAAGTACTCGGGTGCAATATGTTGAACAGGAAGTTAAAACAATGGATCCTGATGGCGCAGGTGCGAAAGTGTCAGAGGTGTCAATGCGGATACAGAAAGGTAAGTATGATGGGAAGTAGAGTATCCTATCCTAAAAGGCCCTACATATATGTTTTCTAGTGTTTATGCTTGGAGCTACAATAAGCTGAAGAGATCAGACTCCATTAAGTATAGAATACAAGGTTTAATAAGTGTGTTGATTCATTCTGTATAAGTATTGTTGTATTGATTGTGTTAGCGATGGTTAGTATTTTTTTAGGATTATAGGGAGAAAAGTGATATGCCAGATAAAGAAGATATGAAGAGTATACTTGAAGCATGTAGAAAAACTGGACCAATGGATGAAAGTTTGGTTCGAGGTACAGCAAAATCGAGTTCTAGGAGTAGCGAAGAGTATCACGCAGATGCTATGTGTGGGACAAATTATCTTCAGTTCTCGAATGATGGAAATGAGGATAAGGATAAAAAATAATTTTCTATGATAGTGAAAAAGGAAAGAGGTTGTTTAAGGGAAATTAATGAGACTGAAAGGGGCAGACCCCATTAAGAAAATTTTAAGGCCTTGATATTATTCCTGGGAAGGTGGAACTGAATAATCAGAAGAAGTCATCGATTTAGGATGATTATATTGAGAAATATTTGGCAGAGAAAGATTTGAATTTGACTGCAACATTAGATGCCAAGGAAGCATATAAAGACGCAGATTTTGTAGTCATTGCAGCACCGACCAATTACGATTCCAAGAGGAATTTCTTTGATACATCTGCAGTGGAAAATGTAATCGAACTGGTGATTGAATATAATCCGGACGCAGTGATGGTGATTAAGTCTACGATTCCGGTTGGATATACAGCATCCATCAGAGAAAAATATCACTGTGACAATATCATTTTCAGCCCGGATTTTTTAAGAGAATCCAAAGCACTTTACGACAATCTGTATCCGTCACGTATCATCGTTGGAACAGATATATAACCATTATGTAGCGGTTACGCGTGCAAAAAGTAAATTGCTTATTGTTAAGTTAAACAATTATAATGCGAATTGTTTTCAAAATAATTTACAAAAAATCTTTTCTAAAAGCGGTCATAATATAGAAGATGTCATTTTATTTTAAATATGTATGATACTTATTGTATTTTAATTATTTTCCCATGTGGAAAAGACAGATTATTCCAAGTGTCAATAGTTAACGGGGATTTTTTTATTATAAAATATAACATTTTTAAAGTTTGATTGTGAGAGCAAATAAGGACAGATCCGTGACTTGTATTATTACATATATTCCAAAATGTTCTTATCCGGTTTTGAAAAATGGAAAAGGTTTCGCCTTTTGGAGGGGTAGCAAATACAATCAATTTAGAATTAAAAAAAAGGGTAGGATATTGGGTTTGCATTTGATTACGAGGCTGTCCTTCAAAGATACCCAAATCCCGTTCAAGCAATAAATCTGTATATGTTATTGAAGATAGAGTGCTTTGGGAAAAGCACTCTATCGTTTGTCTGCACCTTAATGCCGAAGAACAAAAAATATCGTTTATGCTATCTTCACAATGAATAGGTGTAGAATTTACAATAGGTGTAGTGAGACTGCGGCCGTTAAGTACATGATTTAGATTATTTTCTGTTGGAAAGTGTCTTAAAAAATAAATATGTTTAATCATAATAAACCTCACCTTATCTGTCTGTTGGCAGAATATTCGAAACGGGGTACTAAAGTTTTTATAATAGTTCCTTGGAGAACGGATTTTCCTTGTTTTAGAAAATCCTGTTCACTTTCAAAAAAACGGAGTCTCTTTTCAGGACATTCAATATGATATTTGGAAGAAACAGGAATTTCACAAAGGGAATTATCTATTGTAAGGCTTAGCGTCTGGTTGCTAACATGAATGGAACGGAGTCCATCTATTTTCTGGCCCCATCCATGTGGAACAAGGCAAACATTTCCCTTATTTTCACCTAAATTTACCTGCCAGTTATCTTCCCCAATTTCAAAAATATAAATATTTCTTCCAGGAGCCGAAAAAATAGGTACTTGTGCACCAATTGGCTCTGCAAATGTTCCCAGGACAATGGAATTTTCTGTTGGCATATAGTAATGGTGTTTTATTAACATTTCTGACTCACTAAAAGATGCACCGTTGATGCGTTTAGCAAGCCATTTATGAATTTGTTCATTATAGGTTTTGAAATTTTGGGCCATATGGATAAAGTGTCTGGCCTCTTCATCTTTTAAATAATGAAAATAACGTCCGTTTTCGCCAATGATATTTTTAACATATTTAGCATACCAGTTACCTTCGACAGGATAAAGTCCCATATATGAATTTTTTAATTCATTTGCCGAAGAATGTAACACTAGATAATAATCATTGTCTTCAGCATCTTGGGCGATAATCAAAAAATGATTGCCGGATGTAAAGCTAAAAGAATATCCTTTTTCGGAAGAAGCATCATCAAAACATTTCTTTAAGAAAACAATAAGTTCATTTTCATTTTTTAAAAGATCCGGATCCCAGTTATTAAGCTTGAAGACACTGCTTGTACATACATTTACAGTTGCATCAATAGGAACAAGGTCTAATCCGCATTGCCATGTGACAAGCATACCGGTCGCAAAACCGCCAGCTAATCTTTGTACATTATTAGGCATACCCAAATCCAAAGAAGGGAAAATCTGACAGTAACTAGATGAAGAAGGGTCATGCTTTTTTATGGCTTGTTCAAAAAGTGCTTGTGTTTCACGAATATATGGTAGGAGGACTCTCTGTGTACTATTATTTAATAATAATTCTGGTTTAAACAAATCATTAGAATGTAAAATGGTGCTGCTTGGAATAAATTGTCCTGTTAATTTGTTGGTTGTGTTCCATGTGTTAAAAACATAACTATAAAGTTGCTTTTCGTATAACTTATGAAAGTAAATGTGTTGCAAATGATTACTTTCAAGATAATAGCGCCAATGCATGTGTTTGCTTTTTGCAGATGTTTCGGAAAGTAAGGAATAGTTAGTATCCATAGAAGGATATATTGTTGTGCAATTTTCCATTATAGTGCTTAAATATTCTTTATGAGCAAGATATTCAGAACATGTAGTTGAATCAGGAGTATAGTATTCTGCTAAATATAAATTAAAAGCTCCTTTATATTTCCGTTCATGATTCCACAGCTTATTGCTGCGAAAGAGCATAAATTCATCAGTAATCACGGCATGATCAATTTGCAATAGTGGTAAAAAATAGATATGTAAATCTATATGTTTTTGCTCAAAAATAGAGTAAAAATGTTCTTGCAAAGATTCTATAGTATTACTAATATCTCTTATAGGTTCCCCACAGGCTATATGAGCATCAAAGATAATCGGGTCTGTAAGCAATAAGGAAACCCTTTTTAGGGAATCTGAATTAAGCGCATCTGTTAAAGCTGAAATAAGAGAATGATCTGAGTCAATGTTAAAAGCATCCTTTAAGGAAGGTCCGGCAATAATTAAATGATTAGAAGCAGAACGAATTAAAGCTTTTCTGGTTTCCCAAAAATTTGGCTCAGAGAGGTTGAGAACCTGTGATTTTCCCCAAAGTTCTTTTGGCGTATTTGAAGCATTTAACATGTCAGAAATTTCTTTGTATTGTGTTTGTGGAAAATGAGATGCAAATTCAATGATATCCTTCTGAAATAAAGCATATAAAAATAACCACCAAAAGAAATCAGAATATTTTTTGGTTGCACTGAGGAAAAGTAAAATGCTATGAAAAATAGAAATAATATAATTAATGTTGCTATTGGTATTTTTTATAGCAGATTTGTTGATATTATAATTAGAAATTAAACATCTATAAACATTAGGTAAATTATAAATGGAAAAATCCTCATTAATTAAATTAGAGGAAAATCAGGAATCAAAACGCTTTTTTTGTTTACATAATAATTCAAAATAATTATTTGAAAGATCAGTAGCAAGCTCAGAACGTGTTACTTTGACTCCGGTATGACCTTCGTTGCCTTTTAATAAATTGCTAAGTTCACTTCGAACAGTTTTTTTCGTGTGAATATCTGAATTTATATTTAACATAAGGCGATTTTTGAGTATTGTACCTTGTGGGGTGTTCCAATATTCATCTGGAATCAATATGCGAAGATGATCATCATTTTCTCTGCCAAAGCAAGAAAAAAATACAGAAGTACTACTTGCAAAAATAATACTAGAGTTATCTTTGATTTCAGCTATCAAATCATTTACACCAATCATGAATTTATTTTTTGAACGTGTCATAATATACCCCCCCTGTCTTTCGTGCATTGTGCTGAATTTATAAGAGTTTATTTATATTATATAAGCAAAATATACCAATAACAATAGGGCGTTTAAAATAAGATTAGTAAAAAAAGGTAAAAAGTCGCTAATATAGTTTAGAGAAAACAAAAAAAGTGGAAAACAGCTAATGGGAAGAATGAAAGTACTAATAGAAAGAAAAAATGAGCATTTCAAAAGTTTTAAATATGCGATATTGTAAAAGAGTACCTAGATAGAGCGGTAAATTAAAAGGGAGGTGTGTTCATATGATGTCGGTTACGCAAGGAATCGGTGGGGCAATAATTTCAACCTTGGGAACGATTGTGGCGATTTTTGCTTTAGCAATTTTTATAGTATGGACTATTAAAGAGATTGCAGTAAAAAAACCAATGGTTTTCAAATGGATTTTAATTGTATTATTTATATGTATAGTTGTCACATTTATGCCCAAGTTTGGGTAATAAAAATACGTAAAAAATAGTAACAATTGAAATTGAACAGTGTACAACGTAAATGTGGAATGTTCGGAATAAAAAACGTTGTTGCTGAGTGATAGGCGGGTATACGATAAATAGGTTATATCGTATACCTGATGCATAAAAAAATTACAGGAATGTAGGAGGCTGAGGGCAATGTGGGAAGAACCGTAAGAAGTATTTATGGCTTATAAAGGTTGTTTGCAGGAGTTGTGGTGCAGACGTGAGGAATGATTTGTTCTATGTGCGCGAAAGTGCAGATGGGTGAGAGCGTAGGGAATAGAGGATAATCTTGTATTATATTTTTTGTAAGATTTATGATTATCAATTTGAGAGCATTTTAAGAGGTAAAAGTTATCATAAGTATAATTCAAAAGAAAATATAATGTCTCAAGTATTTGTCATAAATACAGAAGAAAGCAATATTAAAACGATAGATAAAGATAATGATAATGATTTCCTGAATAATTTATATATAACATTATTTGAACAGTATGATTTTAATGTAGATAATGCGGCAATTTATTATTTGTTTGACCGTGATTACCAGTTTAATACAGATGTTTTATTTATCAATAAGATGATTAGTACGTTGGGGAATGCAAGAGATAATGGAGGGTATGACAGACAAGGACTGTTGCTGTTGAGTTATCCGGCAATTGAAAGCTTTACGTTGAGTAATTTTGAGCATCATGTTTTTGAAGAGAGAAAAGAGACGGGAAAAGAACTTAAACAGTATCTTCATAGTAGACATATAAACCATCAAAATATAACCGAAGAGAGTTTAATGTGTGCTGTTAGAGAATTGTGGGAAGCATTACAAAAAATAGGAAAATTAAAATTAGATTTGGATGATTTCAGGGAAGTTAACAAGAAAATATTTGATTTTGAAGAGAAAGAAATGGAATCAAATAAGGCATATAGAATACTGAGCTTGTTGTGTGTTTCATTGCTTGATTTAGGGGTATTAGAGATAGAAGAGGAAACTTAAGAGAATTTTCCATTTTATTCAAAAAGAATGAGAAATATTGATTTGCCCCTTGATTAGTTTTTAAGGACTGGTTGTTTTTTATTTTTGCTGTGATATAATGAATCAATAGGATTGGTACTTGTAGAAATTTGACTCAGAAAATAGACGGAATTTGTTGATTTTCTGAGTTTTTTAGTTGCCGGGTATACGACGAAAGATTTAGCGTCTGTTTGGTTGTATTTAGAGCAAAGAATATACAAAAAAGAAAATAAAGGCAGGATAAGTTATGAAAATGAAATGTGTGGAAGTGTACGAGGGATTATACCATAAGGAGCCGTTTGATGTGGCATTTTGCCCTTATCGAATAAGCCCATTAGGAGCGCATATCGATCACCAGTATGGTAAAATCAATGGTCTGGCTATCGATAAGGGAATTCATATGGCATATCATCCGAAGCAGAATGGTATTGTTGAGTTACAGTCTTTGAATTTTCCGAAGCGTGCGCAGTTTTTTGTAAATGCAGTGCCAGAGGAGAAGCAGGGAGATTGGGCGGATCATCTTCGTGGTGCAGCTAAGATGTTAGGAGAAAAGTATCGGTTGAAGATAGGATTGTCTGGTGTGATTGAAGGGAGTCTTCCGATTGGTGGACTGTCTTCCTCAGCGTCAGTTATTATCTGCTTTTTGTCAGCATTATGTAAGGTGAATGATATTCATCTGGAGCCGATGGAACTTATATTAACTGCAAAGGCAGCGGAGAATCAGTATGTAGGAGTGTCTTGCGGTAAGCTGGACCAGAGCTGTGAAGTGCTTTCTAAAAAGAATCATCTTCTGTATCTGGATACGAAAGATGACAGCTATGAGTTGATCCCGACCAGTCAGAGTATGAAGCCGTATAAGATTGCGATTTTCTTTTCTGGTCTGGAGCGTTCGCTGAAGAATTCAAAATATAACCTGCGTCAGGATGAATGTAAGGCGGCAGCGTATGCGTTGATGGGATATGCTGGCATGGATTATGGAACATTTGCAGATACAAGATTACGTGATGTGCCGTATGAAGTATTCGAGGCTTATAAGGATCATTTGCCAGAGCTATGGCGCAGACGTGCGGAACATTACTACAGCGAATTTGCACGGGCAGAAAAAGGAGCCGAGTTGTGGCGAAAAGGTGATTTGGAAGGTTATGGACAGCTTGTATTTGAAAGTGGAAAGTCTTCTATATACAGTTATGAATGTGGCTGTGATGAACTGAAGAAATTATATGAAATCATGTGGAATACAGATGGCATTTACGGTGGACGTTTCTCAGGGGCAGGATTCAAAGGGTGTTGTATGGCTCTTGTTGATCCGGAAAAGGTAGAAGACATTAAAGCGAAAGTCACAGAAGAATATTTGAAAGCATTTCCAGAGTTAGAAGGAAAATATTCTGCATATGTATGTGAGAGTGCGGATGGAGTGAGACTTTAGTAGATATATATACGCAATTAAAGAAGCGAAGGATAGAATATTGAGCGAGGCAGGAAGTTGTATCACCTGCCTTATTATATGTGACAGAATCTGTCAAACAGTTAAGAAAAAGAGAAAAGAAACTTCTTGATATAGAAAAAATATCATATATGTACTATAATGGAACAGTGACAAAAAATGCACATAATGTATAGGAAAGGTAATATCATGAAAGTTAAAAATGTGTCATTAGAGAATAAAGTGATTTTAGTAACCGGTGCTGCTGGATTTATTGGATCGAATCTTGTTATGGAGCTTTTGCGGGAGGTACATCCGGTACATATTGTAGGAATCGACAATATGAATGAATACTACGATGTGTCTATTAAAGAGTATCGTCTGAACCAGATAGAAGAACTGGTAGGAAAGCAGGAAAGTTCTACTTGGAAATTTATCAAAGGATCTATTGCAGACAAAGCGCTGATCGATCGGATATTTGCAGAGGATAAGCCGGCAGTTGTTGTAAATCTTGCAGCTCAGGCAGGGGTACGCTACTCAATTACAAATCCAGATGTATATATTGAGTCCAATCTGATCGGATTTTATAACATTTTGGAGGCTTGCCGTCATTCTTATGATGACGGAGCTAATGGAGTGGAGCATTTGATTTATGCTTCATCCTCCTCTGTATATGGAAGCAACAAAAAGGTGCCATATGCGACAGAAGACAAAGTAGACAACCCGGTTTCTTTATATGCAGCTACAAAGAAATCTAATGAGTTGATGGCACATGCATATAGCAAGCTATATAACATCCCGTCGACAGGGCTTCGGTTCTTTACAGTTTACGGACCGGCAGGAAGACCGGATATGGCATATTTCGGATTTACAAATAAACTTCGCGCCGGAGATACGATTCAAATCTTTAACTATGGAAATTGCAAGCGCGATTTTACATATGTAGATGATATTGTAGAGGGAGTAAAGCGCGTAATGCAGGCAGCTCCGGAGAAGAAAAATGGCGAGGATGGGTTACCGATTCCACCTTATGCAGTTTACAATATCGGAAACAGTCATCCGGAAAACTTACTGGAATTCGTAGACATTTTACAACAGGAACTGATCAGCGCAGGCGTACTTCCGGAAGATTATGATTTTGACGCGCACAAAAAATTAGTACCAATGCAGCCGGGAGATGTGCCGGTAACATACGCAGATACCACAGCATTAGAAGAAGACTTTGGATTTAAACCACAGACAAGCCTGCGAGAAGGCTTAAGAAAATTTGCACAGTGGTATGCGGAATTTTATAAATAGGGGGTCAGACCCTCTTAAGATTTTCTTAAAAAGAGGTTGAGTATTATTATGATAGCAATTGTTTTAGCAGCTGGGTATGCTACGAGATTGTACCCGTTGACAGAGAATTTTCCGAAGCCGCTGCTTCCGGTGAATGAGAAGCCGATTTTGAACTGGCTTTTAGATGACTTGGAAGAGCAGGAAGAGATTACGGGATATGTGATTGTAAGTAATCACAAATTTATTGGATATTTTGAAGGTTGGAAAGAGACTTTAAATTATAAAAAGCCGGTAATTCTTGTGGATGATGGTTCTACGGATAATGAGCACAGACTTGGGGCAGTGAAGGATATCCAGGTTGCGCTGGAGGCTATAAAAGGGAGAAGTGGAGAGAGTTTTCTTGTAATTGCAGGAGATAACCTTTTAGATTTCTCGTTCCGTGAGTTCATTCAGTTTAGCCAGAAAAAGCAGGCGCCGTGTGTGATGTGTCATGAGGAAAATGATTTGAAGCGGCAGCAGAAGACGGCAATTATTGTAAAAGATGCAGAAGACAAAATTATTTCTTATGAAGAAAAACCAAAGGTGCCGAAGGGGAATTTGGCAGTGCCGCCATTTTATTGTTATCGAGAAGAAGATGTGGCACGGATCGATGAGGCAATTAAAGCTGGTTGTAGTACAGATGCACCGGGAAGTTTCGCAGCATGGCTCAGCCATCAGACAGATGTCTATGCATGGACGATGAGTGGAAAAAGACATGATATTGGAGACCGTGCCAGCTATGATGCGGTGCAGGAGATTATGAAGAACCAGGCATAGGTACATATTACCTGAGAAAAATATGAAAGGTATGTAAAAGGAGAAATAAAAGTCATGAAGATTGCAGTAGCAGGAACAGGATATGTAGGATTATCAATTGCGACATTATTGGCACAGCACAATGAGGTATGGGCAGTAGATATTATCCCGGAAAAGGTGGAATTGATCAATCAGAAGAAGTCACCGATTCAAGATGATTATATTGAAAAATATCTGGCAGAGAAAGATTTAAATCTGACAGCAACATTAGATGCGAAATCAGCATATAAAGATGCAGAATTTGTTGTAATCGCAGCACCGACAAATTACGATTCTAAAAAGAATTTCTTTGATACATCAGCGGTAGAAGCTGTTATTAAATTAGTTATTGAGTATAATCCGGATGCGATTATGGTAATCAAATCTACAATCCCGGTAGGCTATACGGCAAGCATTCGAGAAAAATTTCATTGCGATAATATCATTTTCAGCCCAGAGTTCTTAAGAGAGTCTAAGGCGCTCTATGATAATCTGTATCCATCACGTATCATTGTTGGAACAGATGTGGAGAATGCAAGACTTGTCAAAGCAGCGAATACATTTGCCGGATTATTACAGGAAGGTGCAATAAAAGAAGACATTGATACTCTGATTATGGGATTTACCGAGGCAGAGGCCGTGAAGTTGTTTGCCAATACATATCTGGCACTGCGTGTATCTTACTTTAATGAGCTGGATACTTATGCAGAGATGAAAGGGCTGGATACGAAGCAGATTATTGATGGTGTATGTCTGGATCCACGAATCGGAAGTCATTATAACAACCCGTCTTTCGGCTATGGTGGTTATTGTCTGCCGAAAGATACAAAGCAGCTTTTGGCAAATTATGAGGATGTTCCACAGAACATGATGACTGCAATCGTAGAATCTAACCGAACAAGAAAAGATTACATTGCAGAACATGTGTTAGAGATGACAGGTGCTTATGAGGCTAATGATGATTACGATGCAAGTAAAGAAAAAGAAGTAGCCGTAGGCGTTTACCGTCTTACAATGAAATCTAATTCCGATAACTTCCGTCAGTCATCTATTCAGGGAGTTATGAAGCGTATCAAAGCAAAAGGAGCAACGGTAATTATCTACGAGCCAACACTGGAAAATGGTACAACATTCTTCGGAAGCAAAGTAGTCAATGATCTGGAAGAATTTAAGAAACAAAGCCAGGCAATTGTCGCCAACAGATATGATAGTAGTCTGGACGATGTAAAAGAAAAAGTATACACACGAGATATCTTTAAGAGAGATTAGAGATTGAGTGCAGGGATAAAATAAGAGTAGAGCAAGAGAAAAGAGGCAGAAATTGAAAAGATTCGGTCTCTTTTTGTATATTGAAAAGACAATAGAAATAGAAGAAGCGGTTGGTAGCCAGAAATGCAAAATGAAATAAATCTCATTCAGCAAGTAGTTATGGAATCGCATGTTATAAAAAGAAATGTAAGGTTATGATGAAAAGCGAAGAATAAAATATGGAATATAATGAAAAGAATCTGCCGTTGGCAAAATGGTTGATCGATAAGACAAATACAAAGGACTATCGCATAGGAAATCTCTTAGGAATGAAGCACCCAAAGGTGGATGGGGATCTTTTGAAAATAGTGGGTGGCAGAGATGAACTGGTCAGACAGGCAAAAGTTTTAGAAAGAATTCCAGCTTTAGGCGGAGAAGAATATCTGCATTTTGACTGGAGAGAAATGAATACGGATATTACGAGGATTGATTATCGGGTAGAAGTAATTCCTGGATTATGTGACTTAATTGGGGTCATTGATCCTAGAGAACGCCAGTTACAGGCAATAACAAGAGTGTGCAAACTGCAGGAGGATGTCTCCGGAAGCTGTCTGTTCGCTTATTGTAATCATGTGCTGGAACAGTTGAATAAAGGGAATACGAAAGAGTTATCCAAAGCGGAGGATGAAGAATTTCTTAAGTGTCTGAAAGCGTTAGCTGATCTGAAAGAACCGGAATGGAAGCGCGTGTTCAGCTCCAAAGTATTTGAAAAGAAAAATGATATCACGCCATCTAAAGTTTTCGAACGCATTTATCAAAGTGCAGTTATCGAAGCTTTGAAATACTCTCCGCAATATGAAGAAGGCATGTCAGATGATGAGATACTGGCAGCACATGGAATATTAAGTTATTCCCAGACATTAGAATGGAAAGGTGCCGTGGAGTATTGCATGACAGATCGAAATGGCACAGCGATAGAGAAGAAAATCGACACTTCCTTGAATTGTTATGGAACGGTACTTAATGCACAGACATTAGAGCATGCCGTACCAAACTTACGAAATAGTGTTGAAAAAATCATTGTGATTGAGAATAAAGCGAATTATGAAAGCATGGAATATGATCCAAAAGTTTTATATATCTTTTGTCATGGCTACTTTTCGCCAAAGGAAGTTCGCTTTTTGCAAATGTTAATGAAGACAGCACCGGAAGAAATCCAGTGTTATCATTGGGGAGATATGGATTACGGTGGAATACAGATTTTTTTGTATAATGAAAAGAATATTTTTCCAAATCTGATTCCATGGAAGATGGACGTTCCCTCTTATAAGGCAGCGTTGGAAAAGGAAAAAGGAATTAAGCTATGCAGCAAAAAGCAGAAAAAGTTAGAAGCATTGAATGCCGGTAAATTAGAAGTACTGAAACAGTGTATATTGGAAAATAAGATGGAAATCGAGCAGGAGATGTTAATATAAAAATGTCTCGATCTCATCGACAGTCATCATATTATATACACTCTGGCAAAGCAAATTCAATTACAAAGATAGATTTGAATCAGCTTCATCTCTTGCGCCAGCGCAGCTTCTATGGTATACTTACACGGATTGTAGAATTGACTATATAATGACAAATAAGAGGAATCTGGTCGCAAAAAAAGCTTTTTTAGATACCGGATTTCGTATCGGGGCTCACAAGGGAGTCTTGAAGTGTACATATACAAGAGACGCAGTGAAAGGAGTTATAGTATGTGTGGGATTGTAGGATTTACAGGTGATATGCAGGCAGCACCAATTCTGTTGGATGGTCTTTCTAAGCTGGAGTACCGAGGATATGATTCAGCAGGAATCGCAGTAAGAGATGGAGAGAAAGAGACAGAAGTCATAAAGGCAAAAGGTCGTCTGAAAGTTCTGTCTGAGAAGACGAATGGCGGAGAATCCGTACCTGGAACATGTGGTATCGGACATACAAGATGGGCGACTCACGGAGAGCCATCTGAGACAAATGCACATCCGCACATCAGTGATGATGGCAATGTTGTAGCAGTTCACAATGGTATTATAGAGAACTATCAGGAACTGAAAGATAAGCTGATCCGTAAAGGTTATTCTTTTTACTCAGCAACAGATACAGAAGTTGCTGTAAAATTAGTTGACTATTATTATAAGAAATATCTTGGTACACCGGTTGATGCAATCAATCATGCATTGATCCGTATTCGTGGTTCTTATGCACTGGCAATGATGTTTAAGGATTATCCGGGAGAGATTTATGTGGCAAGAAAAGACAGCCCGATGATACTTGGTGTAGATGGTGAGAATTCTTACATCGCATCTGATGTTCCGGCTATTCTGAAATATACAAGAAATGTGTATTACATCGGAAATCTTGAAATGGCCCGCGTAAGAAAAGGAGAGATTACATTTTACAATCTGGACGGAGACGAGATTCAGAAAGAGTTGAAGACGGTCGAGTGGGATGCAGAAGCAGCGGAAAAGGCTGGATTTGAGCATTTCATGATGAAAGAGATCCATGAGCAGCCAAAAGCAGTTTCTGACACTTTGAATTCTGTCCTGAAAAATGGAGCGATTGATTTATCGGAAGTAGGATTATCCGAAGAGGAGATGAAAGAGATCAGCCAGATTTATATCGTAGCATGTGGATCTGCTTATCATGTAGGTATGGCAGCACAGTATGTCATCGAAGACCTGGCAAGAATTCCGGTACGTGTGGAACTGGCAAGTGAATTCCGTTATCGTAATCCAATCTTAGATCCAAAAGGTCTGGTCATTATCATCAGCCAGTCCGGAGAGACGGCAGACAGCCTTGCAGCACTCCGCGAATCTAAGGAGATGGGAATTAAGACACTTGGTATTGTAAATGTAATCGGATCTTCTATCGCAAGAGAAGCAGACAACGTATTCTATACACTGGCAGGACCGGAGATTTCTGTAGCTACAACAAAAGCTTACAGCACACAGCTGATCGCAACTTATGCACTTGCAATTCAGCTTGCAAAGGTTCGTGGACAGATTACGGAAGAACAGTATACAGGATATATTGAAGAGCTGCAGACAATTCCGGATAAGATCAGTAAGATTATTGCAGATAAAGAGAGAATCCAGTGGTTCGCAGCAAAACAGGCTAATGCAAAAGACGCATTTTTCGTAGGAAGAGGAATTGATTATGCAATCAGTCTGGAAGGCAGCCTGAAGATGAAAGAAATCAGTTATATCCATTCTGAGGCATATGCAGCAGGAGAATTGAAACACGGAACCATTTCTCTGATTGAAGATGGAACACTGGTAATCGGAGTGCTGACACAGCCAGATCTCTATGAGAAGACAGTCAGCAATATGGTAGAATGTAAGAGCCGTGGAGCGTACCTTATGGGATTGACTACATTTGGTCATTACAATATTGAGGATACAGCAGATTTCACTGTTTATATTCCAAAGACAGATCCACATTTTGCAACATCACTTGCAGTTATTCCATTACAGTTGATGGGATATTATGTGAGCGTGGCAAAGGGATTAGACGTAGATAAGCCGAGAAACCTTGCAAAGAGTGTAACAGTGGAATAAGAATAATAGAATAAGAAGGTTAATTGAGGACATAGTGTTTATTTAAAATGCTATGTCCTCTTTATAAAAAATGAAGCCTCCCACTTAAGGAGCCTTCATTTTTTTTGAGTGTCTGACAAATTTCAATTATGATATCTGTTCAGATACAAAATGTTCAATTTGAAAATGATCCGATACTGGGATTACTCAGTCTCTTCACTGTCTTCGTCATCAGCAATTGCAATATGTGATTCAGTTACAGTAACAACAGTTGTCTCAGGATCTGTAACCAAGTGGACATCTTTATCCTGTGCAAGTGACAGATCTTTTACTTTAATCGTATCGCCGATACGGAGTTCTGCTACATCAATCTCAACTTTGTCAACAAGTGCAGATGGAAGTGCTTTATAAGAAACTTCCTCTAACTGTTGCTGCAATACACCAGATTCAAGTTTGTCATGGTTTACAAGAACAATCTCTGCAACAGAATGTACAACTTCATCTTTGACAAGAGCCTGGAAATCCATTTCATCTACTCTGCCTTTTAATGGGTTATAATCAACCTCTTTGATCAATACATTGTGGGATTCGCCGTCAATATCCAACATGATCTGGCTTCCTTTATTGCTCGTCTTAAGCAGGCGGTCAACTGCGGCAGCATCCATTTTTACTGGAATGGACTCTTTCATCTCTTTGCCGAATACGTTACCGGTAACATAGCCCTCTCTTCTTAATTTTTTTGCCTTTACGGCAAGTGTTCTTTTTTCAGCTTTTAAAGTATTCATTTATCTTTTCCTCCAAGTCTGAATAATTTTATGAGTTCTATTTGTTACAACTGTAGTATAGCACCTGCGCAATGTTATGATTAACCAAAAAATATAAAAAACAGAGAAAAAGATTATGCAAAATAGACAAAGCACTAAGACCTGATGTTTCATGTATAACGGATGAAACAGATGAATAATGTTACCAGGTCGTTACCAGGTGACGTTAACGGGCAAGAAAGCATATATTGACAAATATTCATTTTTTAGTATAATTAATACAATGCTCTCGAAAGTGAGAGCGTTCTTTGATTATAGAAAAGGAGAGAGAACATGACAACAACAGTATCTATATTAATTGCATTTGGCGTCTATCTTTTGGGAATGATCGGAATTGGGATCTGGAGCATGAGACAGACGAAGGGGGCAGACGATTTCTTCCTCGGAGGACGAGGACTTTCCGCTCCGGTAGCTGCGATGTCTGCACAGGCATCTGACATGAGCGGCTGGCTGCTGATGGGACTTCCGGGCTCTGTATATGCACTTGGAACCGGGCAGGCATGGATCGCCGTAGGACTTGGACTTGGAACGATTGCTAACTGGCTTATTATCGCAAGACCACTTCGTGCATATACAATTGTAGCGGGAAATTCTATGACGCTTCCGGAATTTTTCGGAAACCGTTATCACGATGAAAAGAAGATTTTACTTGGTATTTCTTCAGTTATTATCGTCATTTTCTTTCTGGTATATACAGCTTCCGCGCTGGCAAGCGGAGGTAAGCTTTTTAACACTGTATTTGGATTGGATTACCATATAGCTTTATTTCTGGGTGCAGCAGTTATTCTGATCTACACATTTATGGGAGGATTTCTTGCAGTGTGTTCTACAGATTTCTTCCAGGGATTACTGATGTTGATTGCAATTCTTGCAGTACCGGTGCTGGCATGGGGATTTGTAGGTGGTGATTTTCATAACATGCTTGCAAATACAGGAGTGAATCCGGACAATTACTTAAGCTTTACATATAATGGAGATCATCCGATCACAGCGGTAGAGATTATTTCTAATATGGCATGGGGACTTGGATATTGTGGTATGCCACATATCCTGATTCGTTTTATGGCAATCCGCAGTGAGAAAGAACTGAAGAAATCTTCAGCAATTGCAATTGTGTGGGTTGTACTTTCCCTTGGATTTACGATTGCGATCGGACTGCTCGGACGTGCTTTTCTCTATCCGGAGATTCTCGGAGTAACAGAGGGGGCACCATCAGCAGAGTCAGTATTTATTGAGATGATTCAGAAGATTTTCATCGAAAAGATTCCGATTCCATTTATTGCAGGATTGTTTATCTGTGGAATCCTGGCAGCTGTAATGTCAACTGCAGATTCACAGCTTCTGGTATGTTCTTCTTCCGTATCTAAAGACATTTACCAGAACATTCTGAATCCGGAAGCTTCTGATAAGAAGGTATTAAATGTAGCACGTATGACAACATTTGGCGTAGCTGTAGTAGCATTTTTCATCGCATGGGATCCGAACAGTTCTATCATGGACCTGGTATCTGATGCATGGGCAGGACTTGGAGCAGCATTTGGTCCGCTTGTCGTTATGAGCCTTTTCTGGCGCAGAACGAATCTTCCGGGAGCTGTGGCAGGACTGGTGTCCGGAGCAGTGACTGTGCTGATCTGGGATTATCTTCCAATTGTAAATGGACAGACAATCGGAAATGCAACAGGTATTTATTCTTTGTTAGTCGGATTTGTTATCAGCCTGTGTTTTATCGTAATCGTCAGTATGGTTACAAAAGCACCGGACGAGACAATTCTTGCGCAGTTTGATGAATATAAAAAATACGAAGAAAAAGATATGTAAGAATAGAAGTGTAAATAATAAGAAATGTAAGTATAAGGTCGCTATATGGCTAATGTTAACTTCATGACATTGGCTGTATGGCGCCTTTTTCGTTGCCAAGCATACGACAAAAAGGTCCGGTGGACCTTTTTTAGTTACATAGCAGGAAATGTTAAATTATCTATATTTGATATAATATTAACTCAATTTAATGAAAAAAGTTTGTTTTTTAACTATCAATCGTATTATTTATAGAAAATTGTGAAAAATAGTAAAATAACATTGAATTGAGTGTAAAAATGTGATATGGTACGTTATACAAGAAAAGGCTTACTGAAAGGAGAAGGAAATATGGGATTTTTAACAGGTAAGACAGCGATTATCACAGGAGCGGGACGCGCGGTATTAAGTGATGGCAGATGTGGATCTATCGGATATGGAATCGCAACTGCATATGCAAAAGAGGGGGCAAATCTTGTTATTACAGGACGTAATGTGCAGAAACTGACAGATGCAAAAGAAGAATTAGAGAGACTGTACGGAATAAAAGTACTTCCGGTACAGGCAGACGTATCTGCAGGCGCAGACAATAAAGCAGTTGTTGACAATGTTGTGAAACAGGCAATCGATACATTTGGGCGAATCGATGTGCTGATCAACAATGCACAGGCTTCTGCATCCGGAGTTACACTGGCAGATCATACGCAGGAACAGTTCGATCTGGCAATGTATTCAGGATTGTATGCAGTATTTTATTATATGCAGGCATGCTACCCATACTTGAAAGAGACAAAAGGAAGCGTCATCAACTTTGCTTCCGGTGCGGGACTTTTCGGTAATTATGGTCAGTGTGCATATGCGGCAGCAAAAGAAGGGATCCGTGGACTTACAAGAGTTGCAGCAACTGAGTGGGGACCGGACGGAATCAATG
>OLOZ01000321.1_pt1 | contig 48851 bp, 37 predicted proteins | sample 1673021 | NCBI WGS metagenome assembly OLOZ01 (sample SAMEA3136747, study PRJEB25190) | human gut metagenome | biome: human gut; feature: human-associated habitat; material: faeces | place: Austria | collected 2013 | reverse complement strand
CAGACTGCATCTCTGTAACCTGTACTTCCTGTCCAAAGATGTTCTTTCTTCCCTGAGTTGCCCACTCATCTGTTGCTTCCGCCATAACAGATGAAGGAGTGATCGGGTAGATAGCAGCTACATCTGAATATGCATAAGAAGCATGAGCGGCTGCATGGTTACCATCCATGGTTTTCATCTTTCTTGCCATAGTTTGTTTTCCTCCTTAAAGGTATGATGAAAATTTTTATTTATTTCAGACCACTGAAACGGTCTAAAAGTCCATTGGTTATTATATCATACACTATTGCGATTGTCCAATCGGGATTACGCATTTTCTGTATCTATTTACATACAAAAAAGTTAGCCATTTATAAGTTTTTTCAGGGATTTTCGCTTCAGCATCCTGCACAGTTCTTCCTGAATTTCCGCGAGTTCACAGTGAACAGAACAGTTCTGTCCGTCTGCGCTGTTCCTGGCACAGTCATAGCCAGGTTCCAGGCAGTCAATGATAAACATTCCCGGATCGATCGTTGTATAAACATCATAAAGTGTTATCTGATCAAGATCACAGTTCAGAGAATATCCCCCATGAACACCACGATACCCTCTGACCATTCCTGATTTCTGCAGTTTTTTCAGGATTTTGTATGCAAAAGGTGCTGTGATCAGTTCTTTTTCACAGATTTCATTTACGCTGACTCTCTTTTCCTCTGCCATTGCGCGGAGCACCCGCACAGCATAATCGCATTCTCTGGTTATCAACATACTCTGTTTCCTCTTTCCGTTACCCGTAACTCTCCAGCAAACTTTCTTAAATTATAGCAATTCCTCTGTGTAAATTCAATGTTTTTATGATTTAAGGCTTGCAAAATCTCCACTTTACTGTAAAATGGGAATGAATGGCCAAAAACAGGCCAGTTACTGTTCAATGATCGAAAACTTAATTCGAAACCATAATGAAGAAAAGAGGTACCTTATGATTTCAGCAAATAATATCACTTTACGTGTTGGCAAAAAAGCCCTCTTTGAGGATGTCAACATCAAATTTACCGAAGGCAACTGCTACGGTCTGATCGGAGCAAACGGTGCCGGTAAATCTACTTTCCTTAAAATCCTTTCCGGACAGCTCGAACCGACCAATGGAGATATTGTGATCACTCCTGGCCAGCGACTCTCCTTCCTGCAGCAGGATCACTTCAAATATGATTCCTTCAACGTACTGGATACCGTTATCATGGGAAATGCCAGACTTTATGAAATCATGAAGGAAAAAGAGGCGATCTATGCAAAGGAAGATTTTACAGATGAAGACGGTATCCGTGCCAGCGAACTTGAAGGTGAATTCGCAGAGATGAACGGATGGGAGGCAGAGTCTGATGCTGCTACTCTTCTGAACGGACTTGGCATCGAATCCGAGCTCCACTATACACAGATGGCTGACCTGACCGGCAGCCAGAAAGTCAAAGTTCTTCTTGCACAGGCTCTGTTCGGCAATCCGGACATTCTTCTTCTCGATGAGCCTACCAACCATCTGGATCTTCCGGCAATCGAATGGCTCGAAGAATTTCTGATCAACTTTGACAATACTGTCATCGTTGTATCCCATGACCGTTATTTTCTTAATAAGGTCTGCACACATACTGCCGATATTGACTATGGCAAGATCCAGCTGTATGCCGGAAACTATGATTTCTGGTTTGAATCCAGCCAGCTTCTTATCAAACAGATGAAAGAAGCCAACAAAAAGAAAGAGGAAAAAATCAAAGAGCTGCAGGAATTTATTTCCCGATTCAGTGCCAACGCTTCCAAATCCAAACAGGCAACCTCCCGTAAGCGTGCACTGGAAAAAATCCAGCTGGATGATATGCGTCCTTCCAGTCGTAAGTATCCATACATCGACTTCCGTCCAAACCGCGAGATCGGCAATGAAGTGCTTATGGTCGAAAACCTCTCCAAGACTATTGATGGCGTAAAAGTTCTGGACAATATCAGCTTTACTCTCGGTCATGACGATAAAGTTGCATTTGTTGGTGCCAATGAACAGGCCATTACTACTTTTTTCCGTATCCTTGTCGGTGAACTGGAGCCAGACGAAGGAAGTTACAAATGGGGTGTCACCACTTCTCAGGCATATTTTCCAAAAGACAATACACAGGAATTTGACAATGATCTCACGATCACAGACTGGCTGACACAGTATTCTGAAATCAAAGATGCTACTTATGTCCGCGGTTTCCTTGGCAGAATGCTCTTTCCTGGTGAAGACGGCGTAAAAAAAGTACGTGTTCTTTCCGGTGGTGAAAAAGTCCGCTGCCTGTTGTCCAAAATGATGATTTCCGGTGCTAATATCCTGATTCTTGATGAACCTACCAACCATCTAGACATGGAATCTATTACTGCATTGAACAATGGACTGATCAAATTCCCGGGAGTTATCCTTTTTACTTCCCATGACCATCAGTTCGTGCAGACAACCGCCAACCGTATCATGGAAATCCTTCCTGACGGTAAGCTGATTGACAAGATCACCACCTATGACGAATATCTGGCAAGCGACGAAATGGCGAAGAAACGTCACGTCTTCCAGGTTAACGAAGAAGATGCTGCCGATAACTAGAATTTCATACTGCAGTTTTACTGCATGACAAAAGCTCCCGTTTTTAATGATCGGGAGCTTTTGCAGCTTACTGTTTACAGTATTTTTTATTTCATTGTGATATCCGCCAGTTTTCCATTTGTCACTTTCAAAAGTGCAGCAAGCGGAACTTTCAGCGTCAGTCCGACGCGGCCTCCACTTACATATATTTCTTCAAACCCACCCGCGGATGCATCAAACACGACCGGATATGGTTTTTTCATTCCAAGCGGACTGCATCCGCCTCTTACATAGCCTGTAATTTTCAGAATATCCTTAACATGGATCATATCCACAGCCTTCTCTCCAACTGCTTTCGCAGCCGCCTTACGATCCACTTCTTTTTCGATCGGTACTACAAATACATAGTATCCGCCGCCTTTCCCTTCCATGACCAGTGTTTTAAAAGACTGTTCATATGGTGCCCCAATCAGATCTGCACTGTGAAGTCCATCAATAAACTCATCACATTCATATGGAAATGCTTCATATTTCACTTTCTGACGATCCAGCATTCTCATCGCATTTGTCTTAGCTTCTTTTGCCATGTTGTCCTTCTTTCCTGCCTTCTACCCGGCATCTTTACTGTTACTTTCTTTTTTTATGTGTATCATCACGTCTGGATATCTTTTTCCAGAGTTCTTCTCCCTCCCGGTCGTCTTCGTCCATCATTTCTCTCAGCACTTCCTCATCCAGTTCATCCTCATCAATTACAACCGGTTCTTCATAGTCATCATTCATTGGATGATAGGAATCTTCTGTATCAAAAGATCCCAGCGGAAGATCAATTTCTTTCTGTCTGCTCTTTCTCGGTCGGTACGGAATTGTTTTTTCTGATTCAGGTGCCACCGCATCCTTTTTATGTTTTCTTCCTTTATTTTTTTCAAGTCTAAAATCTACCTGCTGCGCACTCCGAGATGCTTTATGAGAACTGTTCTGCGCTCTTCCCGGCGTATGCTTCACATTTTGTCTCTGTGCCGATGTTCTTCTGACTTCTTTCTGCGCCTTTCTTTCTGATTTCTGTGGCATATAATCCCTGAAATCCACATAATCAGAACTGTCCTGTCCATCGTTATACGCATCCTCTTCGTACTCTTCTTCCTCGTCATCATCTTTGCGCCTGTTTGTCGCAAACTGAATCAGCATTCCAAGAAGTGCAAATCCTGCACTCAGTCCCAGACCATACGGAATATCCGCCAGTCCGCCTAATTTTGCAGCAGAAAAGCCTGCCATCGCACCTCCCAGAAGGCTTGTCCCAATGATCAGAACTTCTCTCGCCTGCTTCATAGCCAGCACACCAAGGCCCGCTCCCAGAAGGAGACAGAAAAAGAATACCAACGAAGTAGTTGGATGAAAAACATAAATACCAAGTCCAATTCCAATGCCTGCTCCCAGAATAAAAATTCCAATCTTATAGCTCACAAATGCGATCACGGCCAGTAGTACACCCGCTCCAACCATAAAAACCGCATACATATATTTCTCTGTCACACCACCGGTATACGCTGCACCAAATCCAATTCCAGCTCCAATGACAAAACCACAGAGCATCATCCAGAAACGCAGAAGCCGATATCCCAGAATACAGTTGATCACTCCAAAAATCAGCAGTACTGCAAAACCGATCATCGAAAAACTGGATATAGACGGTACTGTCCGCGTATTCTCAATCATATTCATAATCTGCTGCAAAATATCATTCATAAAAATATCTCCTCTAAAACATAAAATATATCGTTTTCAGATTATCCAGAATACCATAATGATACTCTACTGTACTGAGCCCATACATTTTCAGATAATATTCAGCAACTTTCTGAACATATCCTTCCTGTATCCACTGCTGACATGCTTCGTCAAAAGCTTCCTGCGAAGTAAATTTGAAACGTACTACCGCAGCTCCGTTCTCAAGACGCATACAGCAGAAATCATAAATCTGCTGTTCATCATATGTATCAAAACATGCCTGATTCAGCACATAAAAATTAAGATCCGTCGCAGTACACTCCGGAACCGGAAATTCATCGGATGCTGTATATAATTGCTCATATTCCTGTGGAAAAGGACACAGATAATCATAAATTGTTGTCTTATGTTCTTCCAGAGAAACCGCATCGCCTTCCAGAAATGCCGGCTGATTCCCGTTTGTAGCATCTACATAATATTGCTCACCGTTAATTTCTACGATATTCCAGGCATGTCCTTCATCACTGTCCCTCGCATTTCCCTCTACATAAATACACGGAACTCCAAGCTGTTCCAAAAGATACTGTACCGCCCTCGCATATCCGGCACACACAGCTTTCCTTTTCCAGAAAATACCTGCAATATTCTGGTCATCCTCCGATGCTTCATACTCTGCATGATCTATCAGATACGTATAAACTGTTTTGACCTTATCATAGGCAGACATATCCTGTGTAATCTGCTCTTTCACTTCTTCCAGCGCATGTTCCATGAATGCCATAATTTCCTGAATTTCCTGATCTGTATACGTATATCCAGGTGAAAATCTGCAATAATCAGTTCCTTTATACGCAGTCGTATATACTTCCTCACGATTGTGCACCCAGAAAAGTTCCGGATGATCCTTCAGCAATGCATGGTAAACTTTACTGATCAGCTGTTCATTCGAAGATGTCAGATAAAACTCATCTTGTCTCTCCTGTATTCCACTCAGCATTTCACGATATATTTTCTTCTCATCTTCTGTCAGCAATCCAAAATAATATTCCCTGTAATTGTCATCGGTCTGCAGAATCTCCTGTTTTCTTAATGACCTGACTTCAGCAGGTTCCTGAGAAAGAAGATCACTCTGCCAGATGACACCCATAAACAGGACAATCAAAACGCAGAAAACTCTACGTCCAAATCTTCTTTTTTTCTTCATCTGTCACTCCCTTATCTCCTGTACAGTCTTATATTATCAGACTTCTGCCATCAATAAAAGAGCTTGCTGTAAAAAACCGAACGACTCTTTCGAATCGTCCGGCCTTGTTTATCATCAATCTTCAAAAGTAACCTGAATATCACTGTTATCCGGTTTTTGCGGAAGAATTTCCGCAGAACTTTCGGAAACCGAAACATTCTGATTCAGGATTTCATCCAGCGTATCTGTCACTTCTACACTACCCGTCGCATAATTGGAAGTCGTCTGATTTTCGGATTCATCACTCATATCCTCAAATGTTATCTCAACATCCTCAGCCGCATCAGCAGGTGCTGTAATTGTTTCCGCTGTATCATGTGTTGCTGTATCCTTCACATTCAATCCATCACTGAGAGAGTTTGTTGTTTCTGCCACAAGTGTTGCTGACGTTGTTATATTATCCGTTATCAAATCTGTTTCTGCATTGTCTGCACTTGCACCCTGGTTTTCCATCTCTGCAACTTCCGTCTGTGTAGGATAGAAGGAAGGCTGACGGATATAACGGAAACTTGCACCATAAGCTTCTCCAACTGTTACTCCATTCTTACTGGAAGAACAGTGTACTGCGATCCAGTCGCCTGCATCTGTCTTGCCACAGATAATACCTACATGGTTATTACTGCCCGCTTCCGGTCCATTCTGGAATACAAGGTCACCCGGCTGCGCATCCTGTTCACTGACAACATTGGCATTCTCCCACTGTTCAGAAGTACCGTCTCCCACACTGCTCTGCATACCCTGATTCAGATATCCATTGATCACTGACCATGTAACAAATCCACTGCAATCAAGACCATATGCACGGACAGTTCCACTGCTGGCACTGCCTGCTGCAGATACTTTTTCGGCAGAACCCCAACTGGAGTCTTTACCGATCTGCGTTGATTTGCCGCCCCAGAAATATCCAACTTCACCTACCAGTGAATATGCTGCAGTAATGACATTTACACGTTCTTCAGAAACATCATCCCCGACACTCTGACGTACAAATCCTTTCGCATCTGTAACGATCGCACAGAGCAGCTTGCAATCTGTTTCTACATATTTCTTAAGTACTGTCCTATTTTCCTGAGAAATATTATTCTGTTTAATATAATGGTTAATGTGATAGTTTCCATAAGAAACATGTGTAATGCTTTCTTTATCACGGACAACCGGATTCATCTCAGCAAAGATCTTTGCCAGTTCATCCTTCGCTGATGAATCAAGAGTGAACTCCGTGTTTCCTTCCTGGCTCTGCTCATAAACATAGATTGCCAGGATATCCTGCCAGTTACGCACGAGCAGAGAATCTGCTGAAGTCGTCAGGCCGTCAGCCCTGCTGTCGCTAGCGTCTGTCAGTTTGTTTTTTTCTTTATATTCTTTTTCAATTTCATCCATCACAGAAGAAAAATCATCAGAAAAAGAAAGCTGATAATTATTTTTCAGACTGTCCAGATAAAATTCTTTGCCTGCATGAAGGTTCGACACATAATAAACCGGTGTTCCTGTCTTGCCTGTAACATTTCCACTTCCATCAGAAATATCTGTTGCATTCCCCACATCCTTTTGATTCTTCTGCAATTCTGCAATCTTGCTTTCAAAACCAACAAGAAGATCGTAATTTGTAACAAACTTCTTCTGGTCTTCCGGCAGACTGTCATATTCTGCTCTGAGTTCTTTTACCCTTGCCGCATGATTTACTGTAAGTGTCTCCTTCGCAAGTGCATTAATCTTTGCTACCAGATTCTTTGCAGCTTCAGATTCTGTTACATTTGTCGGTGCCGGACTCGGTGTTGCAGTTGGATCCGATGGTGTCACAGTCGGCTCCGGTGTTGCAGTTGGATCCGATGGCGTCACAGTCGGCTCCGGTGTCGGCGTATCTGGTTCCGGTGTTGGCGTATCCGGTTCTGGCGTCGGCGTATCTGGCTCCGGTGCCGGTGTGTCCGGTTCTGGTGCCGGTGTGTTCGGTTCCGGTGCCGGTGTGTTCGGTTCCGGTGCCGGTGTATCCGGTGTATCACTTCCATCAGAGATTACCTCACCACTTCCATCGCCCAAATCGCTTGCAGTTTCTATATGCTCATCCGCAGCCATGACTGACATCGGACTGGATAAAACCATTGCAGATAAAATTGTTACACATAAACTTCTGGTCAGATATTTGTTCTTCATTCTGGTAAAATTGCTCCCTTCTGTCAAGAACATATCTTTATTCCCCTTATAAAGGTATGTTTCTCACTGCTAACTCACTTACACAATAACTGCAATTAGTTTAGCATAAATTTCCATAAAAATCAACCGCCGGGATAAATACCCCGACGGTTTCTGGATAAAATTCACATTCTTTTCATATTTACATAACTGCATAAGCATAATCTGCTATGCCATTCTTCCGGCATAACTGAAACAGTCCCTGAAATACCTGATAGCACACAGTGAGGATATAATGAATATCATCATCTATATTTCTCTTACAGTTCAGATATCTCCTGTGATGTTCCTTAATGTACTGTAGAAGCTGATTCAGCGTCTCAAAATGAATTTCCTTCTCCGTATACACATCAGCCTTACCTTCCAGAACAAATGCTTTCAGCTCGTTCTTCAGATGCTTTTCATAGGTGTTGTGCTGATAAAGTGTACCATCAAACGTCTTATTATGTGGAAAAGTAAAATAATCTGCTATATAATGCATGACCTCTCCGGATCTCCGCCAGAATACCCTGTCATTATATCCGGCCCCTGACTGAACCAGTCGTCGTATCTTACCCTGAACCTCATCAAAAGTACCGAAATACTCATGTCTCTTGGTTACAAATGAAGGCTGGATGTCCGGCAGAATATTGCCAAGACAAAATGCTTTTCTATGTGACTGTAAACTTTCATTAGCCGGCATCTGATCTGCCAGATACCTTGCCAATAATATGTGTGATTTCTTACGCACAATAAACACTTCTTTCTCTGATAAAAAACAGTTTACCGTAACCATATCTACTATAGCAGATTTACTTTTTTAATTCAAATAAAGTTTTTATAAAATCCTACTACTTTTTGGTACAAAATCATCTTTTCAAGATACCAAGCGCCATACTGTGCTGCGCAGCATGTCTTTTTTCAACCAGTGTTCTTGGATATCCAACTACTCCGTTGTTATCATACGGATCATTAAAATAATACTTTTCTTCATCATATCCCACCAGCAGCATACAATGTTCGTTCGAGGTCCAGCAAAATCGTTCCCCTGTATCCAGAAGTTTCCACTCCGGTCCCGGAATTTCCTTACGCATGTTGATACATGCCCAGAATACCACCGGCATATCCTGATCGATATACTTTTTCAGAAGTGTCTCTGTCGATGTTCCCGTCTCATCCGGAAATTCATAATGATCCCCTGCGGCTTTTGCAAGCGCTTTCTGAAGTCCTCTCGCATAAATCCCATAAGATTCTTCATCATAAGGACTTCCACAGAAAAATTTGTTCGGATCCGGGCCGTACAGAACACCATCCCGTATTTCCATCTCCCGGCACTCAAGACAGTTCTGAATAAACTCATCTACCGTAATCTCATAGCCAAGATACTTCAATAACATAACTGCCGAAACGCTCTCGCATCCGGTTGGATATTTTATGCTCTGGTCAATATATGGTACCTGAATCTTACGCACCTGTTTTTGTCTCCTCTTCTTTGGAAGATGTGATTTTTTTGATCACTGTAAGCGTAAGCAGAAGCAGGATCAGGCTGATTCCAAGAACCACCCACCAGATATGTACAAATCCGGCAATGATATACCCGATAAAGGAGATCACTGCAACTACTGCTGCATACTGCATCTGCGTAGTTACGTGATTGATATGATTTGACTGTGCCCCTGCTGAAGACATAACTGTAGTATCAGAAATCGGAGAAACATGGTCACCACAGACTGCTCCTGCCAGAACTGCTGATACAGAAATGATCATCATCTGAAGATTTTCAGAACCCGGGAACATTGCGATCGCGATCGGAACCAGGATTGCAAAAGTTCCCCAGCTTGTTCCTGTTGAAAAAGAAAGGAACACAGCAACTACAAACAAGATTGCCGGAAGGATCACACTTGCAGATGTATTACTTCCAACGATATTTTTGACAAAAGTACTGATTTCCAATGCATCGCCCATGCCTTTCAGTGACCATGCAAAGATCAGAATTGCAATTGCAGGAATCATCATCTTGAATCCCTCTACAAAGCTGTCCATAAATCCCTTAAAGGTAACCACTTTGCGTGGAAGATAAAGAATCAGCATAAAAAATACCGTGATCATCGTAGCAAAGATCAAGCTGGTCTCTGCATCGCAACCAGAAAAAGCAGTCACGATATCTGTTGCTCCACCAAGGAATCCTGTATAGATCATTGCCCCGATTGCAGATACGATAAGTACCAGTACCGGCAGCACAAGATCGATGACTTTTCCATTTGCTGAGATTTCTTCGTCTTTAACCTGATCAAATTCCTCTCCACCTGAAGTAAAAAGATCTCCTCTGGCCGCATTGCGTTCATGTACCTTCATCAGACCAAAATCCAGTCCGGTCATGATTATGAAAACTACCATCACAAGTGTCAGGATCGCATACAGATTATACGGAATCGTTGACAGGAACAGCTGAAATCCTGTAATACCAGCATCATCCGGCACATAAGAATTGACAGCTGCCGCCCAGCTGGAAATCGGTGCGATAATACATACCGGTGCAGCTGTTGCATCAATAATATATGCCAGTTTGGCTCTGGATACCTTATAACGGTCTGTGACAGGTCTCATAACAGAACCAACTGTCAGGCAGTTAAAATAATCATCCACAAAGATCAGTACGCCAAGACCTGTCGTTGCCAGCATTGCACTTTTCTTAGTCTTGATCTTACTTCCCGCCCATTTGCCATAAGCTGCCGATCCGCCTGATTTTGACATCAGGACGATGATCATTCCAAGCAGTACATCAAAGATCAAAATATTCAGATTCATACTGTTCTTCATGATATCAAAGAATGCCACAAATGCATTCCACGGATGAAAGCCGGTATACAGCAGTGCCCCTGCTGCCACCCCGATAAAAAGCGAACTGTACACTTCCTTGGTTACTAATGCCAGCACGATTGCCAGCAATGGCGGTACCAGTGACCACCATGTTCCGATAAACATCGAACCATCCATTTCATTTTCCCCCTGCATATTATATTTTCAATGCTTTAAATCTATTATACACTACCATATTTGTCCTGTACACCAAAAAAGTGAGAAGCCCGGTGGAAATATTCTCCAGGTTTCGCACTTTCTTTATAATATTCTTTAATCCATCAAACTACTCGGCCTTTTTACTCAAACGAAATACTGTCAAAATCCGGTGTTCCCATCAGGTCGAACGGAGTACTCTGGTATACGTAATAATTCAGCCAGTTTGTATACAGATTATTGGCATGAGCTCTCCAGAGAAGCAGCGGTCTGTTTTCCGGATCATTATCTTTGTAATAATTCTTCGGAAGATCGATTTGAAGTCCCTTTCCTACATCTCGCTTATATTCTCCATCCAATGTCACACGGTCATATTCCGGATGTCCCATGACAAAAATCTTACGTCCCCCCTGCGCCATTGCAAGAAAAAGCCCCGCCTCCTCAGATTCTGCAAGAATCATGATATCTTTACATGCACGGATATCTTCAATTGGAACCTCTGTATGTCTGGAATGTGGTGCAAGAAAAGCATCATCAAATCCTCTGACCAGCGGGATCTTACGATTCAGAACTTTGTGCCAGAAGAGACCAAACATTTTGTGATCGAGCTGACGTTTCTGAAGTCCGTAAAAATGATACAGACTTGCCTGTGCAGCCCAGCACAGAAAAATCGTAGATGTCACATGACTTTCTGTCCAGTCCATGATCTCTGTCAGCTCGTTCCAGTAATCCACTTCTTCAAACTCCATCTGTTCTACCGGTGCTCCTGTCACGATCATTCCATCAAACTTCATATCTTTGAGTTCCGAAAAAGTCTGATAAAATTTATTCAGATGATTGGCAGACGTATTTTTTGCCTGATGGCTCTCAACTGCCATAAAAGTCACGTCCACCTGTAATGGTGTGTTTGACAGAGACCGCAGAAGCTGCAGTTCTGTTTCTTCTTTCAGAGGCATCAGATTCAGGATCAGAATCTGAAGTGGGCGAATGTCCTGGTGTACCGCTCTTCCCTCATCCATGACAAATATATTTTCTCTTTCAAGAATTTCTTTTACCGGTAAATCTCCCTGTATCTTAATCGGCATTTTCTGTTCCTCCTTTTGTCCAGTTACAAATTTTTCAAGAATCCCGCCACTGATATAATTTTGTTGCTCATCACCTGCAGAGGTGGAGTCATCTCATATCTGATATAATCTTTTATCTTTCTGCCAGTTTCAGGAAATCTTCCTCTGACAGAATCGGAATTCCAAGTTCCCGGGCTTTTTTATTTTTTGATGAATTCGAAGTCACATCATTATTGATCAGATAATTTGTCTTACCCGTCACCGAACCGGTTACTTTGCCGCCCAGTGATTCGATCAGATTTTTGGCTTCTCCTCTGTTACTGAAATGTTCCAGACTTCCGGTAATGACAAAGTTCATTCCTGCAAAGATCTGCTCACCGGAAATTTCTTCCTTATTAATATGAAGATATTTCAGCAGATGATCTACTTTTTGATTATTCTCCGGATTACTGAAATACTTTGTCAGACTCTTTGCTATGACCGGTCCGATTCCATCGATCGCACTGATTTCTTCTTCATCTGCTGAACGGATCTTGTCCAGATCATCATCAAAATGCCGACAGATTACTTTTGCATTGGAAAGTCCGATATTTGCGATTCCAAGACTGTAGATTACTTTTGCAAGTGTTGTTTCTTCTGCCTTCTCAATGCTGTTCATCAGATTTTCATAGGACTTTTCTCCAAAGCCTTCCATCGTTACGATCTCATCACGAAACTTTTCTATCTCAAAGATATCTCCGAAGTTGTGTATAAAACCTTTTGCAATAAATTTTTCCAGCGTTGCCTCTGACAGTCCGTCAATATTCATGGCATCTCTGCTTACAAACAAAGTAAATGCCTTGATCTTTTTTGCCGCACAGTCCGGATTCATACAGTAAAGTGCCTCTACATCATTTTCCCTGATCACTCTGGCTTCCTGACCGCACGCCGGACAGATTTCCGGTATTTCCAGATTACTACTTCGTGTCAGATTCTCAGCAATCTGTGGAATGATCATATTTGCTTTATATACCTGGATCGTATCCCCAATTCCCAGCTGCAGATCTTTCACGATACTCACATTATGCACGCTGGCACGGCTGACTGTCGTTCCCTCCAGTTCGACCGGATCAAATACGGCAACCGGATTAATGAGACCTGTCCTCGAAGGACTCCATTCAATTTCACGAAGTGTCGTCTCCCTCACTTCATCGGCCCATTTAAAAGCAAACGCATTCCGGGGAAATTTCGCAGTACTTCCAAGTGATTCTCCATAGGCAATATCATCATATAATGCAACGAGCCCATCTGATGGAAAATCATTTTTCTCGATCGCATGTGCAAAGTAATCCATTGCTTCGTCCAGATTCTCTCCTGTGACCATACGATATTCTACTACTTCAAATCCCTGTCTTCTAAGCCATTCCATCTGATATTTTCTGGAATTATGCATATCTACATCCTGTGCAGAAACCAGAGCAAATGCATAAAAGCGTACATTTCTTTCTGCCGTGATCTGATTATTCAGCTGTCGAACCGAACCACTGCAGAGATTTCGAGGATTTTTGTACTTTGCATCTACATCTTCGATCGTATCATTGATCTTTTCAAAATCAGAATAAGTAATGATGGCTTCCCCTCTCAGGACCAGTCTGCCCCGGTACGCAATTTTCAGCGGAATGTTCTTAAATACTTTTGCATTATTTGTAATTACCTCTCCCACGGTACCATTTCCTCTGGTAACGGCTTTAAGCAATTCTCCATTTTCATATGTGAGAACGATCGTAAGCCCATCCATCTTCCAGGAAAGCAAGGTTGGATGTGTCCCGATAAACGCTCTTAAAACGTCTCTGTCCTTAGTCTTATCCAACGAAAGCATTGGAGACTCATGCGTTTCCTTTGGTAGTACATCGACTGCCTCATACCCCACATTAACAGTTGGGCTGTCTGCCAGAACGATTCCTGTTTCCTTTTCCATTTTTTCCAGTTGATCGTACAGTGCGTCGTACTCTCTGTTGCTCATGATCTCCCGGTCTTCCTGATAGTATGCCTTTGCCGCTTCGTTCAGCTTCTGCACCAGTTCTTTTATTTGTTCTGCCGCTGATGTTTCCATGCTGTCCTCCTGTTCTGATTACTGTCTCACTGGAAGAATCCCGTATCAGTTCATTCAGTTTCTTCCATTCATCTCCACATATTTCCCGATATTCTCCACATTTCAGGCCGTCCAGTGTAAGATTCATGATACGGATACGTTTCAATGTACATACATGATATCCCAGATATTCACACATTCTTCTGATCTGGCGATTCAATCCCTGTGTTAATATGATAGAAAAGCTTTTATCACCGGTCTTATATACCGTACATGGTCGTGTCACAGTCCCCAGAATCGGGACACCACTGCTCATCTTTCTGATAAAAGTTTCTGTAATTTTTTTGTCCACGGTTACTTCATATTCTTTCTCATGGTAATTACCTGCACGCATGATACGATTAACCAGGTCACCCTGATTCGTCAGTAAAAGCAGTCCCTCTGAATCTTTGTCCAGACGTCCTACCGGATATACTCTCACCGGATAATCCAGGAACTCTGTTACTGTCGTTTCCTGTCGCTGCTTTTTTGTACTGCACACAATACCCCTTGGCTTATAAAAAAGCAGAAGTACCTGCCTGGTCTCTGCCTTCACCGGTCTGCCATCCAAAAAAACCTCTGCATCTGCTGGAATCCTTTCTCCAGTACCGATTTCTTTTCCTGCAACCGTAACCCGTCCGGCATCTGTCAGCTGGTCTGCTTCTCTTCTTGAACATACCCCTGCCGCACTCAGGTATTTATTTATTCTTATTGTAGTCTGATCTGTTGTTATCCTTTTTTCGTCCATTATTCTATTATATAGTTTTTTCTTTTTGTCCGCAACCGAGAGCTTGTTTTTTTTTACCACATATTGTATGATAAAATTATTGTTTTATCATTTCAGATACACAAAGGAGGAAAATTATGTCTGATAAGAAACGACACCTGAATCCCCTGCTGCTTCTGATTGCGATTTTATTGTGTCTGTCTGCAGGATTTTTATTCCGTCGAACTTCTTTTGATCCGAATTACAAAATTCCTGCCAGACATTCCTCTGTAATAAAAAAATCCAAGGTCACACCAACGCCTGTTCTTACCCAGAAACCAAAGGCAAACGTCAGCATTTCTGCTACACCGACCATTACGGTCGAGCCTTCTGTCTCTCCTTCTGAATCCATATCACAAGATGAGACATCCCCGGAGGCAAGCCTTGGAGTCTGGACTTCAAGCGGCAGCAACTGGATGTTTATGGTTGACGGTGTTCCTTACACAGGCTGGCTGATCGATACTGACGGCAAACATTATTTCTTTGATAAAGATGGTATCATGCAGACCGGATGGGTGGATGATAATGGCAAACGTTATTACATGGATCTGGATGGTATCATGCAGACCGGAACGATCACAGTAGATGATCAAAATTATGAACTACAGGCAGACGGTTCTCTAAAAAAATAAGCATTGAAAAAGACACAGGATCCATCCCGTGTCTTTTATTCTGTCTAAATATTTTACTGAAGCAATCCACTGTATACATATCCGGTCTGACCATCATATTCAATCTGGATCCAGTCACCTTCCTGTCCCATTTTCTGAACCTGATCCCCTTCGTCAAGACCACCAATAATTTCACTGTCACTATTTGCTTCAGCTCTGACATTACACCCTTCTGTAACTGTCAGCATTGTGCCGTCTGCACTCGTCTCAGAAGAAGAAGTATCTGCTTCTTCACCCAGTCCGTCAAGGAACTGTGCAAGAGCTGTATCATCCTTCTGTGCCTGCTCATATTCTGCCTGCACCTCAGCTGTAAGCTTCTTTACATCTTCATCAGATTTCAGCGAATCCATATAAGTGGAAACTGTTGTGTTCTGTTCAAGGTCACCCAAAATTCTATAGGTACCATCGCTGTCTTTTACAACATAAGAACTCCAAAGAGACGGTGCCGGTGTATCAATCCCCTTACAGATGAAACTTCCTTTCGTATATACAACATACGAATTGTCGTCCATCCCTTTCTTCATATACACTTTGCTGACTTGATATCCTTCAATATAATCCTTTGCATTTGTGATTCTGGATTCATCAGAAGGTGTCAGATTATTTACCAGTGTTCTTAATGTCGTAATATCTTTTTCCCCTAAAGCCTTGTAGTAGCTGTTCATAAGTGCAGTAACTTCTTCACTGCCATCCTCCAAGGGATTCGTGTCTTCTTCTTTCTTCCCGTCGTTTGTCTCCCCATCATCTTCCGGAGAAGAAGGATCATTTCCCTGGCTGTTGTCCTGTGCTGTAGTTTGTTCTCCGTCCGAAGTCCCCTTTCCACTTCCGGTACAAGCACGTATGCTAAAGAACAATACAGCTACGATTATCAAAATCACTCCGCCAAGCATAAAATAGCGAAGGTTATCTGATAACCATTCCCTGAAATTATCCAAGTTCTTGTCCTCCTTAATTATTACTGTTCACTTTGTTCACAGTAACTTACAACGCACCGAGGCAGACCCATTACCTCGTGCAACACACCTGAAGGGAATCGAACCCCCGCACATGGTACCGGAAACCACTGCTCTATCCACTGAGCTACAGGTGCAAGCTTTTACTAAAGCTTTTTATAATATAGCACATATTTGAGTATTTGTAAAGTTTTTGAATTATTCCTACTTTTTCAACTATTAATTCAGATATATGCATCTTGTTTTAATACTACTATTTATACTACTTTCCAGACACGGTAGTTTTCGGTCTGTCCAAGTACATACATAGTCGTCCCCGACAGATATTCATCCAGCTCCCGCGTTGTGGATATAATATAATCCACTTTACTTCCTCTGACCAGGCTCTGAAACTCTTCCGCCGGAAGAGAGTAATCATGATAATAATAGACTGCTACAATCTTTTTCATCCAATCTTTGATCTTTTTCTTCTTCATAAATTTTTCTTCGGAAGTTTTTTCAATCTTCTGAAGTATACGACGACTCACATAAGATCTCACATCTGGATCATACTGTCTGTAAACAAGAAGCAGTCCATCGCTCAGTATTCTTGGCTGTTCAATTCCTTCACTGTGTATAATACTGGAAAGATCCAGAATCTCCTGTCCAACAAAATACGCATTGGTTGCCTTTTTATATGGAAAATCCTCTGTTCCCCTGAAAACAGGAATTCCCAGTGTTACGATCAGCGCAAGACAGATTCCACCTGTCAGGATCCGTACCCCTGTTTTTGCAGATGCAAAAATAAGTAAAGTCAGAGCATAACCTATTGTAATAAAGAAGACAATGATCCACAGAAATCTGACAAAACGTGTTCCAAATCCAAATACATCCAGAAGGACTTTCACGACAAACGGATTAAAGATCGTAAGGCATTCTGTTACAAAAACACCGATAAATAATTTTCGATCTTCTTTTTTTCCAAGAAACCAGATTAGGATCAGCGCCACCGGATAAAGGATCCAAATCGGATTGTTTCCCGTATAGGTCTGGAGGGACTGTATCAGAAATTGTATTGTTTCATTTAAATTTTCCAATCATTCTTCCTCCTTTTATACCAAATGGCTGAGCAGCATCCAAAATACTGACGGCAGCAACACAATTATATATCTTTTCAGCAGATGCCACTGTCTTTTCAGTATTCCATCACATAAAACATACGGAAATAATGTAGCTCCGATCATGCATGGCACAATAAACAGTGCAGAATTACTGAACGCAATTCCACCTGTTCCACACAGAAACAGTCCGCACCATGGCCACAGACTCGTCTCCTTTCTGTATATTGCCAGACAGAATCCAAAAATCACAGTCATATACAGATATGCAATGATTGCTTTTCCTTCATAGGTTCGATATGCAAAATACTGAGAAACCCCACCAAGACTGTACGAAAACAAAAGCACCAGATCTGCCAGTATCACAAACACTGTTTTTTCTGCTTCCTTTTTCTTAAAAAATCCATTCGCACACTGATACAGTCCCATCTCAAAAAGAATCACCATCGCAATCGTAAAGCTCCATTTACGTTCCATAAGTGGATGAATATTCAGTACCTGATAAACAATTGCGCTCTGCAGCGTATCTGTATTCATAATATAGAACTGCTCCGGTGCCTTCAACAGGACTCCCGAATAAGGTGCCACTCTGTCCAATGTATTAGAATACACAGATGCCACCGGCAGTCCAATATAATTGTTTGAATCATAAGTTGACAGTGTATTGATATTAAATCCAAGCAACACTGCGAGTCCTACTGCTACCAGCAACAGAATAAGCACGGATATATTCTTTTGCATACTGCCCGGTATTGTCCTGACACTGTCTGCCAGAACTCTCCGTCTTTTCCATATTACAAAGAGAACGAGAAGGATCAGCAGGCATCCCCAGATTACCGTCAGCTGCTTCAGCGAACAGCACAGATATTTCATTGGAAATGCCACAATCTCAAACAGAGTATAATAAAGCAAAAATCCGTTAATACACATAACCGGGAATTTCCCTGACTGGAACTTTTCTGGGACCAGTGCTCCAAACAGCCAGAACATAACAAGATATCCCACCGCCAGCAGGGTTCCCATTATCATATTTGTCATGAATTTTCGTCTGTTCCTTTCTTTTTCAAAATTCCCATCGCTATTTTTTCAGGTGTGATCGGAAGTTCTCGAACCCGTACTCCGGTTGCATTATAAATAGCTTCTGCAATCGCCGGACATGGTGTATCGATCACAAGTTCTCCGATAGATTTTGCTCCAAACGGTCCACTCTCTTCATAACTGCTTTCAAAATCCACCCGAATCTTTCCGATGTCCATTCTGGTTGGAATCTTATACTGCATAAAGGAGTTATTTCGGATTTTTCCTTTATCGGTATACTGTACGTCTTCAAAAAGAGCCATACCGATTCCCTGCGCAATACCACCTTCTGTCTGTACACGTGCCAGATTTGGATTGATTGGGGTACCACAGTCAACAACTGCCACGTAATCCAGCACATCTACCTCACCTGTTTCCGTATCCACCTCAACTTCTGCCATGCCAACCATAAACGGCGGCGGTGACAACGGTGAAGAATGCTGTTTGACCACCTGCAGTTCAATATTATTAAAGAAAGTGCCTTTCAACGCCACCTGTTCCAGAGAAACTTTTTTCTCTTCTTCCTCATCCTCATCCACAAATACATACGAACCGTCAAACGCAACCTTATCTACATCTGTTCCCAACATCTGTGCACCAACTTCACATATTTTACCTCGAAGCTCTTTGCAGGCTTTCATGACTGCCATACCTGTCGTATAAGTAGTGGCGGATGCATAAGATCCTGAATCATATGGTGAAATATCAGTATCTACACTGAATACAACAATGTTTTCCATCGGAGTTTCCAGACAGTCAGCCGCGATCTGCGCCATGATCGTATCACAGCCAGTTCCCATATCCGTACATCCAAGTGCAAGAGTATATGAACCATCCTCGTTCAATTTGATATCTGCACCACCAACATCAACACCGGCAATAGAAGATCCCTGCATGGCCATTGCCACTCCGACTCCACGGACTTTACCATTTCCCATATCACGGAATGGATACTTAGAATCCCAGTCCATCATTTCTTTTGCTCTGGCCATACATTTATCCATCGTACAACTCTGTGCATAAGGTACATCCGGATAACCCGGAAGCGGTCCACCTTCAACTGGCATGTTTAATTCCTTGATTCTTACCGGATCCATTCCCATTTTGTGAGCCAGCTCATTTACTGCAGATTCAACAGCAAAAATTCCCTGCGTTGCACCATATCCACGATAAGCCCCTGCTGCCTGCACATTCGTATAAACAACATCAAATGCAAAACGATAAGCTTCTGTGTGTCTGTAAAGGCCAATTGATTTGTGTCCGCTCAGTCCCACTGTAGTAGAACTGTGTTCACCATAAGCCCCCGTATTAGACAACGTATAGACATCAATTGCTCTAATGATACCATTTTCATCTGCACCTGCATGCACGGTAATTTCCATTTCATGGCGTGGTGAGGAGCAGATCATAGATTCATACCTGGAAAAGATCATCTTGGACGGACGACCGGTCTTCCATGTAACAATTGCCGGATAAATTTCACTGACGGAAGTCTGTTTTGCTCCAAATCCTCCACCAATTCGTGGTTTGATAACACGCACTTTGGAGGCCGGAATATCCAGTGCTCTTCCAACAATTCGTCTTACGTGGAAAGGAATCTGCGTAGAAGAAAGTACGATCAGTCTTCCAAAATGATCCATATAACAGGCTGTACGGAAGGTTTCCATCATAGTCTGCTGGTTCGCTCTGGTATGATAAGTATGTTCTACTGTGTATTTGCATTCGCCGAGCACCTTGTCCACATCTCCATGCTCTTCCAGTGCAGTTGCACACAGATTTCTCTTATGGTCTCCACCAAGCGGAATCTTTAGTTTCCAGTCTTCTTCCGGATGTACAAGAATCGGATTATCTTTTGCTTTATGCATATCCAATACTGGTGCTTCCACTCGATATTGTACCTTAATTCTTTTTAATGCTTTGTCTACTGCATCTTCTGTCTCTCCTGCTACAATTGCAACCGCATCTCCGATAAATCGAACATGACGATCCAGAATCAGACGATCATCCGGACTCATTTCCGGTGCAGTTTGTCCTGCCAGAGTAAAACGCTTCTGTGGAACATCTTTATAAGTAAGAACACATGCGATACCTGCAACTTTTTCTGCATTTCCGGTCTTGATCTCTTCTACCCATGCATTTGCATGCGGACTTCTTAATATCTTAACGATCAGGCAGTCCTTTGGTGCCAGATCATCCGTATAAACTGGTTTTCCTGTCACCAGCGACATTGCGTCTGTTTTACGTACAGGCTGATTTACATATTTCATTTTTATGCGTCCTCCTGTGCTTTTTTATATTTTAAAAACTTGAGGATACTTGTTGTCTGAGAAACAAACCCGGAACATCTGCACAGATTTCCGGCAAGATATTCCTTAATCTGTTCTTCCGTCGGCTCTTTGATTTCATGAAGCATGGCAAATACATTCATAATAAATCCAGGATTACAGAAGCCACACTGTTCTGCGCCCTCATTTGCAAGAAAGCTCCCGAATTCCTGTGCTTCTCTCTGCATTCCTTCCATCGTCACTACTTTTTTTCCATCAATACGAGCAGCCAATGTGGAACATGAAAGAATCGGTCTGTCTTCAACCAGCACTGTACAAAGTCCACAATTTGCAGTTTCACAGCCTCTTTTGACGCTGTAACATCCTTTTTCTCTCAAAAAATCAATCAGCAACATTCCAGGCTCAATTTCTTCCTGTCGGTAAACTCCGTTCAGCCAGAAACTAATATTCATTCTTCATTCCTCCTACTGCTTCCCAGGTTCTTCTTATCAATACCTTTACCAGAAGAGTCCTGTATTCTGCGGAAGCCCGCATATTACCTGCTGTAGTCACATGTTCTGCCGCATATTCAGCAAACTTTTCAATCGCTTCTGTGCGCTGTTTGTTGGTCATATGCTTGAAATTTTTAAGGATACTTTCCTTATCTTCCACAACAACCGCACGTGCTGGTCTTGCGCCAATAACAGTTCTCGCTTCCTCGCCGATCAGCGACGCCGTACAAGTCAGTACCGGAAAATCCGTCTTTGAATTTCGCTGACTCATATAACAGACAAACAACGGCTGTTTACGTACAATGATATTCACAAGAATATCATTATCTTTTTTGCGGTTTACAAATTCTGTCAGTGGAATTCTTCCTGCATCATACAATTCCACCCATGTATCCATTGCCAGAAACATTGTCAGTACATCTGAGAATCCATACCGTCCCCAGATACTTCCTCCAATTGTTGCACAGTTTCGAAACTGTACGCCAACTATATGACGCAGACTTTCTCTGACTGCTCCATGTGTATACTCATTCAGTCTCTTATTTATTTCAAGTTCTCTCAACGGTGTCATGCAGCCGATCACAAACTCATCATCTGTTTCCTGCACTGTATCCAACCCCAGGCCGGAAAGATCGATCGCTGTAGAAATATTACGATTTCCCATCTTCAGCCAGACCATACCGCCAAGAACCAGTGCTGTTTTTTTCTGATTCAGTTCATACGCTTCTGCAATGCTTTTTACTTTCACATAGCTCTTAATCTTTAGCATCTGTGTACCGATTCCTTTCTTCTCATCCAAACTTCAATATGTATAGGCATACGTTATCTAATTTTAGCAGAATTTTTTTCATTTTTCCATAGAAACAATTTATTCTGTGAAACATGCATAAAAAAGCCCTGTCCCTGCCAACAGTTTTTACAACTAACTGTTGAAAAGGAAAGGGCTGTTCTGATTATGATTATCGGTTGTTGATTGCAGTTACCAACGCATCAATGGATGCACGAATGATATCCGGATCAACGCCAGCACCCCAGGAAAGTGTTCCGTCCGGTTTCTGGATACCTACATATGCGATTGCCTTGGAACTACTGCTCTTTTCGAGTGCATGCTCCTGATAGGTTACCAGTGTAAATTTCATTTCGTATGCTTTCTTCAGTGCATTGCTGACTGCATCCAGGCGTCCGTTTCCGGTTGCCTCTGTAGTAATAGTCTTTCCGTTAAAGGTAGATGTTACCTGTGTCGTAATGCCTCCATCTTTCTGCTGGAAATGCACTTCATCGATACTATATGGTTCCACAACATTCTCAAATGTAGATTTAAACAGATTAAAGATTTCATCTGGATGGAGTTCTTTATGACAGTGATCGGAAACAGCTTTTGCTGCATACCCCATAGCTTCACGCATCTTAGGCGGCAGGTTCAGGCCGTATTTTGTTTCCAGGATATAGCCAACTCCACCTTTACCCGACTGACTGTTGATACGAATAACATCTGCATCGTAATTTCTTCCAACATCAGTCGGATCGATCGGCAGATATGGTACCGTCCAGCGATTCGGATCTTTTTCATCTCTCCAGTGCATTCCTTTTGCAATTGCATCCTGATGAGATCCTGAGAATGCCGCAAATACCAATGCTCCACTGTATGGACTTCTTTCATCCACTTTCATTCCGGTACATGCTTCGTATACTTCACAGATATGTGGCATATCAGAGAAATCCAGTTCCGGATCAACTCCCTGTGCAAACATATTCATGGCAAGTGTCACTACATCCACATTTCCTGTACGCTCTCCGTTTCCAAACAGCGTACCTTCTACTCTGTCTGCACCAGCAAGCAGACCAAGTTCAGAATCTGCAACACCACATCCACGGTCATTATGTGGATGCTGAGAAAGAATTACATTTTCACGATATTTCATATTCTCACTCATGTATTCAATCTGACTCGCATACACATGTGGCATAGACAGTTCTACAGTTACAGGCAGATTAATGATTGCCTTATTCTCCGGTGTTGGCTGCCATACATCAAGAACTGCATTACATACTTCCAGTGCATATTCAGGTTCTGTTCCGGTAAAACTTTCCGGGCTGTATTCAAACTGGAAATTTCCCTCTGTTTCATCAGCCAGTTCTTTCAGAAGCTTGGCACCATCGACAGCAATTTTCAGGATCTCTTCTTTTGATTTTTTGAATACCTGCTCACGCTGTGCTACAGATGTTGAATTATAGACATGCACGATTGCCTTCGGCGCACCTTTGACCGCCTCAAAAGTCTTACGGATAATGTGTTCTCTTGCCTGTGTCAGAACCTGAATCGTTACATCATCCGGAATAAGATTCTGCTCGATCAGTGTACGTACAAATGTATACTCTGTTTCAGAAGCTGCCGGAAAACCTACCTCAATTTCTTTAAATCCGATTTTTACAAGAAGTTTGAAAAACTCGATTTTCTGTTCCAGACTCATCGGAATGACCAGTGCCTGGTTTCCGTCACGAAGGTCTACGCTGCACCAGATCGGAGCTTTGTCCACATATTCCTTCTCTGCCCATTTCATACATTTCATTGGCGGCATATAATACTGTCTCTGGTATTTTGTTACGTTTTTCATGTTTTTTCCTCCTGTCTCTCTAACATATAAATTCTCTGTATGTTTTCTGTTTCTGAACAAAAAAAAATCTCTCATCTCTACAGACTACTGTAAGAGACGAAAGACATCTGTCTTCGCGGTACCACTCTTATTTATGAACGGTTCATACACTCATGGGATACGGAATATTTTGTATAATTCTTATATCCTCTCCATATAACGGTGGATACCGTCTGCGCCTACTTTCCAGATATTCGGGAGTTCGGACAGATGCTCCAAGGCGAGTTCCATGACTTCTTTCTACTGTCTCACACCACCCGACAGCTCTCTGTGCTCCGGTCCTCATGTACTATTCCTCATCAAAGCATTTTGCATATTTTGTCGATGACTAAAGACTAACATGTCCACTGCTCCTTGTCAAGAGTGAATTTTTGTCTCAGTCTTTCTGGTTCAATCGGGGCAACAGGATTTGAACCTGCGACCTCACGGCCCCCAGCCGTGCGCGCTACCAAGCTACGCCATACCCCGATGGATGTTATTATAACAATCCGTTTTTTATTTTGCAACTATTTTTTAGATTGAGAGAGGGCAGATGCCCCTCTCTCATGATACCGGAACTATATTTGTAACTACATCTGTATGACTGTAACGATCATACCTTGTTTTCTTATTTTTAAAAGTTAACGCAGCTTTTCTCTGCGCCATGCTTATCGAAACAATTCCTGTTTTATCAGAAGCTGTCACATTGGCTGTATCCGGTAAAATATACTCAAACTGATAGCGCAATGTCGGCAACTCACTGACCGTATATGTGCCTGGCTGAATTCCGGTAAAAGAACATTTCATCACTGCATCTTCTCCTGCCATTGCATATTTTCCAGGTTTAAATTCCACATATTTTTCATAAACATGCGTTGCTCCCAACTGATCTTTTCCCGTTATTCTAAATCGAAATACCGGGTTTCCGTGTGCCCACGTGATATCCGCTTCTCTGATTCTTTTTGTCACAGTGATCTCGCCATCAGTAAGCACTGTATTTCCTTTTACCCACGACTGATTTGTATTCTGCGTGTCCTGCATCCTGTCTGAAACAATTGTTCTCGATGCCGTATTTTCAATCGCATAAAACTCATTCGATCTCTGATAATGATTATGCGAATCAATTTCCTGGTTGCTTCCTGCCTGCACTTTTATCCTGAAATAATACGTCACATTGTTATATGCTTCGTCTGTTTTAAGGAAATTAGAATCAGCACGAAAAACAATCGTATTGGAACGATTTTCAATATTAAAAAAGCGAGTCACATCATTTCCCAGTGCAGTCATAACGCTGGCACTTCGATATTTCAGACAGGAATCCAGAACATCTTTTAATTCAAAAGAACTGTAATTTCCCGGAAGAAGCTGCTGTCTGATCACATAATCAAAGTTTTTTCCCTCTGTAATCTCATATGCCGGATCATTATCTGTGAATGTATGCCTTGCCATGGAATCAAAGGAAGCATTTTCATCTCCAACCCTTTTTTCGGGTCCCGGATTCGGTTCATAGCTTCCAATCGTCTGCCCCGTTGAAAGGTAAAATGCATTCTGCGCGCCTGTACTGTTTTTCCATGAATCCTGTGCCAGCCAGTTGATAATAAAAGAGCCATTAAAGTCCAGCTGACACCAGCCCTCCACATCATCTGTAGTTATATTTCCTCCATCTGCTTTTCCACGTATCTCACGAAATGCATTTCCATTTGCTGTCGTTCCCTCTGTTGTTCTCAGATAATCATAACCACTCCTGAGGTATATATGATCAACGCCCCAACTGTCATATGTCCGGATTCCCTGCCCACTGTCCAGATCTACTGCCGTTATATGTCCTTTGGGATAAATCTGCACACTTGTATTATGCTTCAGGAATTCAAACTGAAATCTTACTGTTCCAACTGAAATGGTATTAAATGCAATTCTGTCTTTGTAAAACAGCACACATGGTGTAATCTTTGTTTTATCTTTTCCAACATGGTCATTATTCACGGTTCCCCAGGCCGGTACGGTCACTTTCAGATCTACGATCTGTCCCTGATACTCGCCTACATTGCTATAGATTGCTGTAATGGCATCCGTATTACTTGTATTACCAATTGCGCAGGCATAAAAACTCTGACAATATTCTGTCGTATATCCCTTATTGTTTCCAAACCAGTTGTGTATTTTATTGTTCAGGCTGTCGTTTTTTCTGCTTATATAAGAAAGCTGTGTAACTCCTTTTCGAAAAGCATAGGTAAAAGCATATTCCGGTCGCATTTTGTAATTTGGTCCTACCCATTCTACGGGAATACCACTTCCTGCATATGTAGCAATTGATTTTTCATTATCCATGAAAAGATCTTCTTCTCCCATTTCAGCATTCAGTTCCAGCTCCTGTTCTGGATTCTCTTCTACTTCAGCATCTATGTTCTCCTGTTCTTCTTCAAAAGAAATTTCTGTCTCTTCTTTTGCTTCTGATGGATCTTCCTCAGCTTCTGTATCACTTTCGGACAAATCAATTCCTTCATTTTCTGTATTTTCTTCGTTGTCTTCGAATGTCGAATCATCACCATCTTTCATTTCTGTCTGGTTTTGCGAAATATCATCTTCCACACCATCTGCCTCCATACTGTTTTCCCACAGCCTGTCTTCTGCAGATGCCTGAACTCCTGCCATCGCAGAAAATGTCAGCACCGAAGCCAATATGATTCCCGCTATTTTTTTCTTCATGATTCGTTTCCTCCTTTAAAGCATCTGATACACAAAGTGATCGCTCCGGAACCCAGAAGAAGAATGAGAAGTACCAACGGTTCAGAATCATCTCCTGTCCTGACGGGATTTTTTCTCCGTGTTTTTATATCTTTTTCTTGTGCAACTCCACCAGCACTCTCACTGCCCACACTCTCATAAGAAGAGAATTCTTTTTTTTCATTTTCTTTTACCGCAAATATCCATGTGATATCTGTTTTTTTCAATGCATACGCATTATCCCATTCCCGTGGAATTTCAAGCTGAAACTCCAACCTTCCTTTCTGCCCGCTTTTAAATTTTCCAAGAGATCTCGCCTTTGCAAGTTCAGCAGCATCAAGAGTTCCTTTATAAAGAATTTTTTTGTTTTGACTGATTTCAAAACGAACTTTTTTCAACATATTCATCTGTTCTTCTGATCTTCCATCCGTATTCGTCTGAAAAAAGAGTTCGGCTTCCTGATCTGTTGTGTTTGCAATCTGAACAGCATCCTTCAGTATATCTCCTGGCATGGCAGATTCCAGGTTTGTAAAAAAATCATCCGGTACAGCAATCAATTTGTGTGCTTTTCCATTAAATTCTACAGATAATTTTGTATTGCCTTTTTTACAGGTCAATGTACCATCCTGCTCATGCACACATTTCTGTATCACCTGATTTCCCCATGGTGACATTGCACTGAAATCCGGTTTGAAATTAGCAGCCTGAATCGCATCAGCCTGAATATCCACTGCAATTTTCTGTTTTGCATGTTCTTCCGTCCAGGTATCTGGGATTGAAATATTCTGAAACAGATCTGTGCTCTCCTGTTTTTTCAATACTTTCGTGTAATAATAATATTCTCCACGTTTTACCCATTCACCTGAGATTCCTCCAATGTTTTCATCTTTCAGGCGTTCCAGTTTTCCGTTTTCCCCGGCATATGTGATTCTGGCCCTGATCCAGCAGGGAAGTGCATTGTTTTTAATTCTCGGTATTTTGGATATCGTCTGACCGGGAACCACCTCCGATGGCTGCGTATACTTTACCTCGCCCTTTCCCTTCCTGGCATATTCCGAAATAGATATACTGACATCTCCCACGGAAATATGATTCACTACATCAAGCCTGTCCGAAAAAGATGCGAATACCGCCGCTGCCGAAAGGATAGCCGTCAAAAGAAAACCTGTTATGATTTTTACTGATTTTCTCATATTTTCACCTGCCTTTTATAATTCACCAGTATAATACTCCCAGGCTTTCTGATAATTATCAAACGGTCTTGCTTCTACCGATTCCTGATATACCTGTATTTGGAATTCATTCAACAGTTTCCAGTATTTTTTTTCAACTCTGGCATGATCAATAAGAAATCCTGTGCAAAGCTGTGTTGTTGACTCGCCTTCCCTGAGGATCTTTTTGTAATAATAAAATCCATCATCTCCGTAAATCCAATTTTCGCTATCTGTATTTTTCATAGTAACAGCTTTTCCAATATCACTGTTTGAATATCCGACAGCCACACGTACATAACAGTCTGCACCGGTCTTGTTCTGTCCGGAAGGATTGTTTGACACCCATATTTTCTTGGCTATGTCAATATCCTTATCCGGAACGATCGTGGGTGGATTCGGAAAGTCCTCTCCAATTTCTGATGAAATATTTCCTGGTGTCACAATATTTACAGCCTTATCATATGCAGACTGATAAGCAGCGGTTCCCTGCACTCCGACAAGGACTCCCAGCAAAATCCCCATACCGGCAAATATTCTTTTTTTGCCTGTCATATGTTATCACCTGCTTTCCACATTATTATTCTGTAACTTGTCCCGGCTGGTTTTTGTTCTGATCTACATATTTCTGATATGCACTTCTTGCCTGTTCAACCACATTCTCAGCATCACCTCCGGTGTAGGATGCCTGGATTGCATAAGCTCTTACCGGAATTTCCAACTGCTGACCATCCAGCTGTCCTTCAATGATATTCAGGAATTTCACCGTGTCAAATAGCGATTCTGTTGTTTCCTGCGGTTTGAGAATTTTATTATACGCAAAAACATATACCTGATTATTTCCAACCTTCTGTGAATTCAGTTTTGTCCAGCTGGCTTTTGACTGAAATGAAAAAAGTTCCTGTACCCTTTTTTCCAGCCGGCTTCCATTATCTGCCGCCGCAATCACATTTGCTGTCGGTATTGAAACTTCCAGATATGCATAAGCATCATTAATTCCGGTATTTTTAATCCTTGGATCTTTACTGATTACCTTTCCCGGCTCTATCTTTTTATGGTCATCAGGTTTCCAGTTATCTTCTGTCAGTTCCACATCTACCTTTCCTACTGTAAACTGATTGGAAACCTTATCATAGTCTGTCAGATATGCGGATACTCCACCAACTGAAGCCAGACATAAAACACCTGTTAGAAGTAAAATTTTTTTCATGTTATTTTTCATAGATTCTTTCTGCGCTTTTTCTGCTGCGCTCTCCTTTCCATTGTATAAGCAGGAAAAACATTTCCTGTAAGATCATGACTGTCAGTATTCCAAATATCGTTCTCTGTCTGACAAATACTGCTGCATAACCAAGACAGGGAAACGAAAATATCACTTTACCTATAATCTGATCTGCAGTCACAACCGTCGGATCTTCCCTATTGTTTGCATCACCTTTTGTTACATATCCTTTGTGTTCTTTTCGGATCACTCTGTGTGTCACTCTGGTTTCACCGACCTGATAAGTAACAATATCACCAATTTCCGGTCTTCGTTCCTTCGTATCCGTAAAAACGATTCCTCCTGTTCTCAGTACCGGCTCCATTGACCCTGACATGATCGAATCAACAGAAATACCAATCTGTGGAAGAAGCAGTAACATCACACCCAATATCCCGATCAGTGTAAAAAAAATTCTTCCGGCTTTTTCTGCCGTTCTCATATTTCTCCTTTCCTGTGTTATTTTGTAAATCTAAAATGGATTGTTTGCAGATCTGCATGAATTGATAAAAAGATTGTCTTAAGATGCCTTTATCTTATGCTCTGTGGCATTAAATGTCAATAAAATTCGTTCGTCATATTCTGACAGAAGATTCAAGAATGCCCTCGGCATTCTTGCTGCGAGATGCACGTCATGCAATGCATGACATATTCTTCTGTGCATCTCTGCTATCCTGCCGGAGGCTATATCAGATGGGAGATTGAATCCCACCACTGATATAATTTTGTTGCTCACCACCTGCAGAGGTGGGAGTCATCTCACATCTGATATAACAAAAAACGACATGTCCAACAAAAATTGAACATGCCGTTTCTATAATCGTATTTAATACGTGAACCTCAAACTCCGTTACACTTCGTTTGAGTAGCGTAACTTATGGAACTTCAAATTACGCTTCGCTCCATTTGAAGAGCGAAAAATTTGCATTGCAAATTTTTCTTAGTTGTTGATCAGTTTGTCTTCGCCATTCCAGCTGTACAGTTTACGGATTTCTTCACCAACTTTTTCTGACGGATGTTCAGAAGCAAGTTTTCTCATTGCTTTGAAGTGAACCTGTCTTCCAGCGTCAGACATATCAAGCAGGAAGTCTTTTGCAAATGTACCATCCTGGATATCTGTCAGGATCTGTTTCATTGCCTTCTTTGTTTCTGCTGTAACGATCTTCGGTCCTGTGATGTAGTCACCATATTCAGCTGTGTTGGAGATAGAGTATCTCATTCCCTTGAATCCAGACTGATAGATCAGGTCTACGATCAGTTTCATTTCATGGATACATTCGAAATATGCATTTCTCGGGTCATATCCAGCTTCGCAAAGAGTTTCGAAACCAGCCTGCATAAGTGCAACAACACCACCACAGAGAACTGCCTGCTCACCGAAGAGGTCTGTTTCTGTTTCTGTACGGAATGTTGTTTCAAGAAGACCAGCTCTTGCTCCACCAATAGCAAGACCATATGCAAGTGCTCTGTCAAGCGCTTTTCCTGTATAGTCCTGTTCTACTGCAACCAGACAAGGAGTTCCTTTTCCAGCCTGATATTCGCTTCTTACTGTATGTCCTGGTGCCTTTGGTGCGATCATAGTAACATCTACATTCTTTGGTGGAACGATACATCCAAAATGAATGTTGAAACCATGAGCGAACATCAGCATGTTACCCTCTTCAAGGTTTGGCTCGATGTCTTTTTTGTACATATCTGCCTGTTTTTCATCATTGATCAGAATCATGATGATATCTGCCTGTTTTGCAGCCTCTGCTGCTGTATATACTTTAAAGCCCTGCTCTTCGGCTCTCTTCCAGGACTTACTTCCTTCATACAGACCAATAATGACATTGCAGCCTGATTCTTTTAAGTTAAGTGCATGTGCGTGTCCCTGGCTGCCATAGCCGATAATTGCAATGGTCTTACCATCCAATAATCCTAAATTACAGTCTTCCTGGTAAAAAATCCTGTTTGCCATCTTTGTTTCCTCCTAAGCTATTTGTAAAATAATATTTATCGTTAAAGGGCTGTACCCCTTAGCAAACTAAAAACAGTATGTAAAATATCCTACAGGAATTTTACATCACTGGCACCTCTGGAAAGTCCTGTGATACCAGTTCTTGCAAGTTCAAGTATCTCATATTCACCAAGGAGATCAATAAAAGCACCTAACTTACTCTTACTTCCTGTCATCTCAATGACCAGAGAAGTCTTCCCAACATCAATGACATTGGCACGAAAAATATTTGCAATAGAAATGATTCCCTCTCGCTGCTCCGGTCTGGCTGCAACTTTGACAAGAACCAGTTCTCTGCTCACACTGTTATCAGGCTCAAGAACCTTGATGTCTCTTACATCAACCAGCTTCGCAAGCTGTTTAGTAATCTGTTCCAAAATCATGGAATCACCACTGCATACAACAGTCATTCTGGAATAACGTTCATCCGCAGTCACGCCGACTGTCAGGCTGTCAATATTATAACCTCTGCGGCTAAACAGTCCGGAAATACGGCTCAGTACACCTGCAGTGTTATCTACTAACAGGGACAAAATTCTCTTCTGCATAACGCACCTGCTTTCAACACTTTAAACTTGTAAACAATTCCATTGTAAAATTGTTTGCATGTTTTTTATTATAGCAACATTAAATCGTTTGTCAACGAAAAGTTTTGTATACATTGCATTTTTTTGACATTTTATGCATTTTTATACAAGATATTTTTTTCGTAAGACTTCGATGTTTTTGGGATTCATATAAAGAGCCTTTTTCATAAACATATCCATGGAACCAAAATCTTTTTTTATTGTTTCAAATACGATATCCAGATACTCTTCCTTGACTCTGTAAAACAGACGTATCTTATCCATGACCTGATTGTCCACGATCATTTTGGTTTCAAGAAAACGAATCATATATTCCATTTCTTTATCCAGATACATATTTGTTTTCATAAAATCCTCGTAAATCGTTTTTTTCGGTACTCCCAATGCGCAGAGAAGAAGAGCAGTTCCTACACCGACACGATCTTTACCTGCACTGCAGTGCCAGAGCACAGCTCCCTCATTCTGATGCAGAAGTACATCCAGAAAACGTGCATACTGTTTGATGCTGTATTCATCATGAACCAATGATTCATATTGCTTCAGCATGAATTCTTCAGGAATTTCTTTAAAATTCCTCAGAAGTTCTGTCGGGCTTCCTAATCTGGTAATTCCCAGTGTTTCCTCATCAACGATCGGAATCTCATGATATTGTACACCCTCAATAATAGTATCCGGCTTTTCCAGACATTCCATCCGGGTTCTGAAATCCACAACCGTAGAAAGATGATATTCATGTGTCAGCATATCTTGATCCGTAATAGATATATGATACAGACTTCCGCTACGAAGAAGGCGTTTCGGCAGAATATGTCTGCCATCCTCTGTTTCTAATGCACCAAGATCTCTGGTATTCGGAAGACTTTGCATCGAAATCCGGCTTCCCTGGGGAAAACCTGTCACCATCTGAGGATTCAGAGCCCGCATAAGCTGTATACAGTTCTGTATCTCCCTGTCCGTCATCTCAAACTGGTATCTTTTCTTTCTTCGTGTAATGATCACCAGTGAACTGGTACTGTATTGCTTCTGTGCTCCACCTTCTACGCCTTCTTTTCGTTTGTATGCCCAGATGATATCTTTACACGGCAGATAATTCATCATCATATGTTTGGAAAAAATAAAGTTGCCATCCTCTATTCTTATTTTCCCGTATTTCATAATCTCTCCCTCTATATAACTCTACTGTACACTGTATTTACACTGCTCAGATAAGTCCAAGTTTTGTAAGCCCGTTTTGAATTCCATAGTGGAACATATCTGTTGTAACATAATCTGCCAGTTCCCTGATTTTAGGCGAACCATTACCCATAGCAACTTTTGTGGACGCATATTCAAACATAGAAAGGTCATTATTGCTGTCTCCAAATACTACGGTATCTTCCCATTCTATTCCAAAGCTCCTGCACACCGCTGCAATTCCAACTGCCTTATTGCATCCCTTTGGAACCAGTTCGACCGTAGTTCCGACAAATGCATTATTTTCATGACGGATCACATCATAGTATGGAGACAGTTCTCTGCAAGCCTGATCCGCATCACATCCGTCCTGCATCTTGGCACTGATCTTATTGATATGCATACAGTGTTCATTGCCTCTGATCGGACGCCATTTTGGTCCAAGAGCTTCTGTGATCAGATCCGCATACCAGTTTACCTCTGTGGTATATTCATCTTTGTCATAATACATATAATCTGCACCTTCCATTACTGGAATCAGTCCATATTTCCGAAGAATCTCCACAGACTTTTCAGCTACTTCCGGCGTCATTTCATTGTTATAAAGTCTTTTTCCATCTTTTTCAATCGTAGCACCACATGCGCTGATCATCCCTGTAAATGGAATCCGTTCAAGATACCACGGCACAAATGCACGGCTTCTGCCCGTACACAGCCATGCCTGATGCCCATTTGCAATCAGTTTCTTAATTGATTCTATCGCACTGTCTGGTACTCCTTTTTCTATATCACAGATTGTCCCATCTGCATCAAAAAAAACTGCTTTTTTATCGCTCATCATTCTGTCCTTCTTTTCGTTCTGCCATTTCTTCTGCATAATATTTCATCCAAAACTTTTACGCAAAAAGTTCTTCTGCTGCTCTGACCAGGTATTCGGTATCCTTCACGCCGGCGGTCTCATATGGTGAATGCATGGCCAGCTGAGGCAGACCGATATCCACCGTATTCATCGGAACCTGCGTATTGGAAATATTTCCAAGAGTTGATCCCCCTGCAATATCAGAACGGTTCACAAAGGTCTGATATGGTACACCGGCTTTTGTACACAGCTCCTTAAATATCGCTGCAGATACTGCATCTGTACAGTATTTCTGGTTTGCATTAAATTTAATGACAATTCCCTTGTTCAGTACCGGATGATTGGTCGGATCTGTCTTATCCGTATAGTTCGGATGAAGTGCATGTGCATTATCCGCAGAAACCATAAAACTTCCAGCCAATGTCATCAGATATTCTTCGTAAGTTCTTCCAAGTCCCATATTGATACGAAGAAGCGTATCTTTCAGGAATGTTGACGCAGCTCCCTGCTTTGTTCCACTTCCGACTTCCTCATTATCCATCACACAATGCACTGCAATTGATCCATGATTCTGCGCACGAAGCAATCCTTCCATGGAAGCAAATGCACACTGCAGATCATCCAGACGTGCAGATGAAACAAATTCCTTATCCGCCCCCCAGATGGTTCCCGGCATACGATTATACAAAAACAGATCATGGCTGATAATGTCTTCCTTTTTTACGCCAGTCTGCTCAGCAATGATTTCAAGCAATGTCCGATCTGTATTTCCCGCTGCAAATAATGGCTGAAGATCTTTCTGTGGATTATAAGCCACACCATTATTCGCTTCACGATTCATATGGATTGCGAGATTCGGAATCATTACCAGATCACGCTTTATATCTACCAGTTTTTCTTCCAGTCCGTCATTTCTGCGGATGATCACTCTTCCAGCAACCGAAAGTGGTCTGTCAAACCATGGTGCCATCAACATTCCGCCATATTTTTCCACATTTAGTTTTACATAACTGTTATCTACTTTTATTTCCGGATTTTCCTTGACTTTAAAAGATGGTGAATCGCTGTGACTCGCCATGATATGAAATACCCTGGATTCCTTTTTCGGTATACAGAAAGCGATCAGTGCAGAATGATTTCTGGTCACCAGATATTTTCCTCCCGGAACCAGCTTCCAGTATTCTTTTTCCGAAAGCACTTCAAATCCATTTTCTGTTAATCTCTTCTGCATTTCGTCCACTGCCTGAAATGCTGTTGGACTTTTCTCTATAAAATCAAGCAGTTTTTCTGTTGTTTCTATGTACATCTATTACAACTCCTTTGACCGGTATCCGGTTGTATTTCATAAAATCCGGCTACGTTCTTGATAAAAAATATATGCATTAAGATTATACGGTATATTTTTTTCTATGGCAACGAAAAAGAGGCAGTTTGTCAAAAACCACCTCTTTTGAAGCTTTTTCGCTCTATTCTTTATACAAATTTATAAGGCCTTGATTCTTCTAAGTGCCTCCTGTGTATTCTCATAGCTTCCGAACGCAGTCAGTCGGAAGAAGCCTTCGCCATGCGCTCCAAAGCCTGAACCAGGAGTTCCTACTACATGTGCATTTTCAAGAAGATAATCAAAGAAATCCCAGGAACTCATATTGTTTGGTGTCTTCAGCCAGATATATGGAGCATTTACGCCACCGGATACAGAATATCCTGCCTCTTTGAGTCCGTTATAGATCGTATGTGCATTTCTCATATAATATGCAACCTGTTCTTTCAGCTGTGCTTTTCCTTCAGGTGAATAAACAGCTTCACCTGCGCGCTGTACGATGTATGGTGCACCATTAAATTTTGTTCCATGACGTCTTGCCCACAGATCATGCAGTGCAACACCTTCTCTTACCAGATCTTTCGGAACAACCGTAAATCCAAGGCGAACACCTGTAAATCCGGCATTTTTGGAAAAGCTGCGAAGTTCGATCGCACAGGTACGTGCACCTTCGCACTCATAAATACTGTGCGGAACATTTTCTTCTGTAATATATGCTTCATAAGCCGCATCGTAAATGATCACAGAACCATTTTTATTTGCATAATCTACCCATTCCTGCAGCTTATCTTTTGTGATTGCAGCACCACTTGGATTATTCGGGAAACAGAGATAGATCAGATCTGGTGTCTCCTCAGGCAGTTCCGGAAGGAATCCATTAGCTTCCAGACAAGGCATATAGATCACACCATCAAAGTTTTCATTTTTCTTATTGTAATCACCGGTGCGTCCTGCCATAACATTCGTATCTACATATACCGGATATACCGGATCACAGACTGCTACTTTGTTCTCTGTACCAAAAATTTCCTGAATATTTCCGGAATCACTTTTTGCACCATCAGATACAAAGATTTCATCAGCACTGATCTGGCAGCCACGTGCTTCATAATCATTTTTTGCAATTGAACTTCTTAAAAATTCATATCCAAGATCCGGTGCATAGCCATGAAATGTTTCTGCATAAGCCATCTCATCTACAGATTTGTGGAGTGCATCTATGATTGCCGGAGCCAGAGGCTGTGTGACATCACCAATTCCAAGACGGACGATCTGAACATCCGGGTTTGCTTCCTGATAGGCGGCTACTTTTTTTGCAATTGTGGAAAAAAGATAACTGCCTGGTAATTTCAGATAATTTTTATTAACCGTTACCATAATATTTATTCTCCTGTAATTTACTGATTTTTTCTTTTTTCAACTTCTTTGACAAGTGCCTCGCGTACTGCATCCGGACTTGCCTTACCTTTCAGTTCGCGCATCATCTTTCCAACAAAGAAACCAAAGACTTTTTCTTTACCGCCAAGCAGCTCCTCAAGTGGTCCCGGGTTCTCTTCCAGGATCTTCTGAAGAGTATCATTGAGCAGACCGGTATCTTCAACGATCTTCAGACCATGTTCCTCAATGTAACTTACCGGATCAATATCTTCCTCAAAAACTTTTTCAAAAACCTTCTTTGCGTTCTGTGCACTGACTTCTTTCTTTTCCACCATCTGAATCAGATCAGCCAGATGCTCCGGTGTAAAGGAAACTTTTTCCACATCCATTCCTTTATCCTTGGTCAGGCGAAGAACTTCTCCCATAAACCAGTTTGCTGCTTTTTTCGGGTTGCCACAAAGTTTTGCCACTTCTTCAAACAACATGGACAGGTGTCTGGATTCCGTAAGGATTCCTGCATCATACGCCGGAAGATCATATTCAGACTGATAGCGAAGCTGTTTTTCTTCACGAAGTTCCGGCTGTGATTCACGGAGTTCTTCAATCCATGCATCGGAGATATGGATTGGCGGAAGATCCGGATCCGGGAAATAGCGATAATCTTTTGCATCTTCTTTGGAACGCATTGCATGAGAAGATTCTTTGTTGTCATCCCAGCGACGTGTTTCCTGTACAACAGCTCTGCCCTCTTCGATCAGTTCGATCTGACGTTCTCTTTCTCCTTCAATCGCTCTTGCAATTGCTTTGAAAGAGTTCAGGTTTTTCATCTCAGTTCTGGTTCCGAACGTTTCACTTCCTACCTCACGCACAGAAAGGTTGACATCTGCACGCATAGATCCTTCCTGGAGTTTACAGTCAGATACACCAAGATACTGCATCATACAGCGAAGTTTTTCCAGATAGGCAATAACTTCCTCTGAACTTCTCATATCTGGTTCAGATACGATTTCGATCAGCGGAACACCACTTCGGTTATAATCCACAAGGGAACAGTCTTCCCATTCATCATGGATCAGTTTGCCTGCATCCTCTTCCATATGCATCTCATGGATACGTACCTTTTTCTTTCCGGCAGATGTCTCAATCTCTACCCAGCCATCATGGCAGATTGGCAGATACAGCTGAGAAATCTGATAGTTCTGCGGGTTATCCGGATAGAAATAATTCTTTCTGTCAAATTTACAATACTGATTGATCTGGCAATTTGCTGCGATACCGGCTTTCAATGCAAATTCTACTACTTTTTTATTCAGTACCGGCAAAGACCCCGGCATACCGGTGCAGACCGGACAGGTATGTGTATTCGGTGCTCCTCCGAATTCTGTGGAGCATCCGCAGAAAATTTTTGTTTTTGTTGCAAGTTCTACATGGACTTCAAGGCCGATGACTGTTTCGTACTGTTTCATGCCTTTTTGCCTCCTTTCTCCGGAGCCGGGAAAGCACCCCTCACTGCTTCATAAGCAGCTGCTACACGGAGGATCTTATGTTCTCCAAAGCAGTCACCGATCATCTGAATACCAATCGGCATTCCAGCCTTATCCTGACCACACGGAACTGTGATTCCTGGAAGGCCGCATAAGTTTACGGCAACCGTATAAATATCGCCAAGATACATTGCAAGTGGATCTTGGAGACTCTCTCCGATCTTCGGTGCTGTATATGGAGCAGCCGGAGCCAGGATCACATCATATTTTTCAAATGCCTGATCAAACTCCCGCTTGATCAGGGCTTTTGTACGGAGTGCTTTCAGATAGTATGCATCATAATAACCGGAGCTTAGAACAAACGATCCAAGCATGATACGACGTTTTACTTCTTCACCGAAACCTTCTGTTCTTGTCTTTTTGTACATATCATGCAGCCCTTCATATTCAGCTGCACGATATCCATATTTTACACCATCAAAACGTTCCAGATTAGAGCTTGCCTCTGCACTGGCAATAATGTAATATGCCGGAATCATATATTCCATCGTTTCTACAGAGAAAAATTCAACGATTGCTCCCTGTTCTGTCAATGTTTTCAGCGTATTCATGAAAGATTCTTTGACTTCCGGATCAAGACCCCTGGCAAGGAATTCTTTCGGTACACCAAACTTCATTCCCAGAAGTTTCTTTTCTTCCACGCTCCTGGAAAATGTCAGATCTGTTCTATCCAGAGATGTACTGTCTTTTGGATCATGTCCGGAAATCACTTCCAGAAGTGCCGCACAATCTGCTACATTTTTTCCCACCGGACCGATCTGATCCAGTGAAGAAGCATAGGCAACCAGACCATAACGAGATACGGTTCCATACGTCGGCTTGATTCCGGTCACACCGCAGAAAGAACTTGGCTGACGAATAGAACCACCTGTATCAGAGCCAAGTGCCATAAACGTTTCTCCAGCCGCTACAGCAGCACAGGAACCGCCGGATGAACCTCCCGGCACATGTTCCAGATTCCATGGATTTCTTGTAACTCCATAGGCAGAAGTCTCTGTAGTACTTCCCATTGCGAATTCATCCATGTTTGTCTTTCCGATAATGATCATCCCTGCTTTTTCCAGACGATCAATTACTTCTGCATTATACTGCGGCACAAAATTCTCAAGTATCTTTGATGCACAGGTCGTTTTTTTACCTTTTATACAGATATTATCCTTCACCGCAATCGGAACACCGGCCAGCGGTCCTGTATATGTTCCATCCTGAATTCCTTTTTCTACTTCTTTTGCACGTGCATATGCTTCTTTTTTATACGTATCAAGATATGCATGCACTTTATCTTCTTTGCTCTCAATCTGGTCAAAGACTTCCTTCACACCATCCAGGACGCTGACTTCCCGCTGTCTGATCTTTGCCGCCAGCTCCAGAGCTGTCATCGATTCCAGTTCCATAATCTTTCTCCTCTATATGAATTCCCTTTCATTATCCGATCGTCTTCGGTACTTGATACTGTCCTTCTTTTGCTTTTGGTGCATTTGCAAGCATTGCTTCTTTGTTATCCCCGTTTGTTACCACATCTTCGCGGAAAACATTCTGATCACCAAAGATATGAGACAGTGGTTCTACTCCATCTGTATCCAGTTCATCCAGTTTTTCTACATAATCCAGCATCTTCTGCATGTCTTCTTTTGCTTTTTCCTTGGCCTCATCGCTGAGAGAGAGCTTCGCCAGAATACATACATTTTCAATTGTTTCATCATCTATGATCTTTGCCATTATTTTTTCCTCCCTGCAAACAGTTACGGTTCCAGTCTGTTCAGATCTCTCGGGAACAGACATGCCTCACGGACATTTTCCTCACCAAGAAGCTGCATAGTCAGACGTTCCAGACCGATACCAAGTCCTCCGTGAGGTGGCATACCGTGTTTGAAGGTATCCAGATACTGTTCCATACCTTCTTCTTCCATACCTCGTGCAGCGATCTTTGCTTTCAGCTGATTATAGTCGTGGATTCGCTGACCGCCTGTTGTAACTTCCAGTCCATGGAACAGAAGGTCAAAACTCAGTGTAAATTTATCATCCTGTGGATCATCCATTGCATAGAATGGACGTTTCTTCGATGGATAATGTGTAACAAACACAAAATCTGCATCGTATTCTTCTTTGAAATATCTTCCGATCAAAGCTTCTTCTTCCGGTTCCAGATCATATGGATTGCGGATCTTACGATTATATTTTTCGGAAACCAGTTCCTTAGCTTTATCAAAACGAACTGCTGGAATCTGATCTACTTTTGGAAGCTGAATCTTCAGGATCTGAAGTTCTTTTGCATAATCCTTCTTCAGAAGTTCCATTGCATACTGAAGAAATCCCGTCTCCATACCCATAATGTCTTCAAATCCATCGATATAACCCATTTCAAAATCGAGACTGGTATATTCGTTCAAATGACGTTTCGTGTTATGTTTTTCTGCACGGAATACCGGACCTGTTTCAAATACCCTTTCAAACACACCCACCATCATCTGTTTATAAAACTGTGGGCTCTGTGCCAATACAGCCGGTTTGTGGAAATAGCTGAATTTAAACAGGTTTGCTCCACCCTCGGCACCTCTTGCTCCGATCTTAGGTGTATGAATTTCTGTAAAGCCCTGCTCATAGAGGAAATCACGGAACGCACGTACCAGAGCTTCCTGAATCTTGAATTTAGAACGCTCCTGAATATTACGGAGTGCGATCGGACGTAAATTCAGTTTTGCCTCCAGAGATGTATTTAATTTCCATTTATCAATTGCCAGCGGCATTGGTTCCGCCGGTGATGAAAGAATCTCGATCTCCTGAACACGGACTTCTCTTCCATGAGGTGCTCGTTCTTCCTCATGGAGAATTCCTTTCACACGGAGAGTCATAGCCTCTTTCAGATCATGAATGGAAAGATTTGCTTTTTCATTTTCTACAACAGTCTGAAAAAGTCCCTCTCTTCTTCTCAGGATCACAAAAGCCACATCGCCCATATTACGGATGCTGTGAACGGCTCCTTCCAGAACTACTTCCTGATTTAAGAGAGAAGTACCAGTCAGTTCATCCCACTCGGTTACTTCTTTTTTGCAAATACCGTTCAAAAACTCCATTTCCTCATCCTCCATATATCTAGTCTTTTTTATTTAACTTTCGTATAACAGCATCAGAAGCATCTGTGCTGTTTCTACCATATTGGTTCCGGAATCCATACTTGATTTCTGGATATACCGATATGCATCATCCTCACTCAGGTGATTTCGCTGCATCAGCATCATTTTTGCATTGGATATATAATTCTGTTCTTTCTCGGAACGAAGCTTTGGTTTCTTTTTCTCTTTGCGTTGCTTACGTTCCTGCTGCATAAGAATCATATTTACCGTATTGATCAGGTCACTGGCTTTCATTGGCATTTCTACTGACAGAATCGATGGTGGTACTTCACATATCACCCTCGCAGACGCCAGAAGCAGCATTTCAAAATCTTTTGGCATACACTCTGCCAGATCCAGATAATTCATATCAGGAAGACGATGCCCGCAGATCAAAACACCATTTCCTAATTCAGATGCGCTGGAAAGAGCATTCGATGCAGTACTGCATACAGAGGCTACCGCTAATCCGTGGCGTTCCAGAACACTGCGGATTTTTCTGGCATCTTCTATTTTTGGTAATGCAATAACAATGCTGCTCATACCAGTGTCTCTCCTCCTTCAGACCTCATACGTTTCTCCTACAAGGCCATATGCTTACAGGCGATACAGATATTCTGCAATTTCCCAGTCAGTTACCTGCTGTATATATCGCAGCCATTCATTTTTCTTGGCTGCAACATACTGTTTGCAGAACTCTTCTCCCAGCACGTCCTTTACCCATGTACTTTCCTCAAAATAGTCAATTGCCTCTTTCAGCGTTGACGGAAGATGCTCCGCCTGTTGTCCCTGCATTGCAAGGTTTGATGATTTCGTCGGCGTAATCTTGTTTTTGATTCCATCCAGACCTGCTGCCAGGCAGATTGCCAGAACAACATACGGATTCGCGGAAGTATCGGGACTTCGAAGTTCTACTCTGATTCCTTCGCCTCTGGTAACTGGAATGCGAACAAGTGAATTCTGATTATTCTCTGTCCAGGTAAGTTCTGTCGGAGCATCATATCCCGGAACAAGTCGTTTGTATGAATTAACGATCGGATTCGTGATCAGTGCCATTTCCTTACTGTGTGCAAGCAGGCCTCCAATAAAATAGTAAGCCTCCTGGCTGAGTTCTCCATGATTTGACTGACTCTCAAACACATTCTTTCCGTCTTTAATCAGCGAAAACTGAATATGCATTCCTGATCCATTTACTTCTGCCTTTGGTTTCGGCATAAATGTCGCATGAAGGCCATGTCTCTTTGCCACAATACGAACAGCCATCTTAAAAGTAGTAATGCAGTCCGCAATCTTACGGATCTCGCCATAACGAAAATCAATTTCATGCTGAGCCGGTGCTGCCTCGTGATGAGAGGATTCAACTTCCATTCCCATATCTTCCAATGTAAGCACCATATCTCTTCTTGCATTTTCTCCAAGATCCAGCGGACTGATATCCAGATATCCGGCCTTCTCGTGTGTCACCGTTGTTGGATTTCCATTATCTTCTGTATGGAACAGGAAAAATTCACATTCCGGATCAATGTAGCAGGTATAGCCCTCAGCCTGCGCTTTTCCGGCAACATTTTCCAGAATATATCTTGGACTGTTTTTGTATGGCGTTCCATCAGGAAAATACAGATCACAGATCATTCGTGCCACTTTTCCCTGCTGTGGACGCCACGGCAGGATTGCAAATGTATCAAGTACAGGTCTGAGATACAGATCTGCATCTTTTAATCCGGAGGTTCCTGCAATCTGTTCTCCATCTATCACACACTGATTATTCAACGCCCGAGGAAGTTCCCGAGCGGTTACAGCGATATTTTTGATTGCCCCAAACATATCGGTAAACTGAAGACGGATAAATTCTACGTCTTCATCCTCAACCATCTGTAATATTTCCTCTCTGATATAATTCCCCATAACATTCTCTCCTTATAATTTAAAAATAAATAAAAAAGGGGCGCACTTTCGGAGGGTTATCCTCCAAAAGAACGCCTTTGTTCATGCAGGTATTATAGCAACCTGCATGATCTTTGTCAACTCTCTTTTTACAGATTTGTATATCCCATCAGGGACTCATCAACAGCTCTTGCTGCCTCACGACCCTCACGGATTGCCCATACAACCAGCGACTGTCCGCGGTGCATATCGCCTGCCGTGAAGACTCTTGGTACAGAAGTTTCATAAGCTTCTGGTTTTGTTTCAACGTTTGTCCGTCCGGTAAGTGCTACTTTAAATGCATCTGTTACATACTTTTGGCTTCCCAGGAATCCAGCTGCAATCAGAACCACATCTGCCGGAATGACTTCTTCCGTTCCTTCTACCGGAACCATCATCATTCTTCCTGTCTTTTCATCTTTCTGACTTTTTAGTTTAACGATCTTCGCCTTGCAGACATTTCCTTTCTTATCTGCAATAAACTCCGTAACCGTTGTCTGATATACACGCGGATCATGGCCAAACACTGCAATTGCCTCTTCCTGGCCATAGTCCGTTTTGAGGATTCTCGGCCACTCAGGCCACGGATTATTCGCTGCACGTTCTACCGGCGGCTTCGGCATCATTTCAAGCTGTGTAACAGATTTTGCTCCAAGGCGGATACTTGTTCCAACACAGTCATTACCGGTATCGCCACCACCAATCACAAGTACATGTTTATCTTTTGCAAGTTCATATGGCGTTTTTTCAAAATTGGAATCCAAAAGTGTCTTGGTGACTTTTCCAAGAAAATCTACAGCAAAGTAAATACCTTTTGCTTCTCGTCCCGGAACTTTGATGTCTCTCGGATTAGATGCTCCACATGCAAGGATCACGCGGTCATATTTCTTAAGAAGTTCTTCTGCAGTGATATCTTTTCCGACATTGGTATTCAGAACAAACTTCACACCTTCTTCTTTCATCAGATGAATTCTTCTGTCTACGACAGATTTTTCCAGTTTCATATTCGGAATACCGTAACGGAGAAGTCCGCCAGGTCTGTCACTTCTTTCATAAACTGTAACACTGTGTCCTCTTCGGTTCAGTTGCTGTGCCGCTGCCAGACCGGATGGACCACTTCCGACTACTGCGATCGTCTTTCCTGTACGAACGCGTGGAATCTGTGGTTTTACCCATCCTTCCTGCCACGCAGTTTCAATGATTGCTCTTTCATTTTCTTTTGTAGATACCGGCTCACTGTCCAGATTACAGGTACATGCCGCCTCACAAAGAGCCGGACACACTCTGGAAGTAAACTCCGGAAAACTATGTGTCTTGGAAAGTCTTAAATATGCCTGTTTCCAGTTTCCTGTATATACCAGATCATTTGTTTCCGGTACGAGGTTATGCAGTGGACAGCCGGAAGCCATTCCATTAAGCATCATACCTGACTGGCAGAAAGGTACGCCGCAGGCCATGCAGCGCGCCCCCTGTGTTTTCTGTTTTTCTTTGCTGAGAGGAGTCCGGAACTCATTGAAGTTGGCAATCCTGACCTTTGGCGGCAGCACTCTGGCTGTCTCTCTTTTATACTCTAAAAATCCTGTTGGCTTTCCCATGTTTCCTCATCCTCCTTAATGCTTTGCTCCGATGCTTTCGTAAAATGCTTCCATCTGCGCCTGCTCACTTGTCAGTCCTTTTTCTTCCAGTTTGGCGCTGAGTGTGATCATCTTCTTATATTCATTTGGAATAAGTTTCTTAAAGTGCGGCAGATAATAGTCAAAGTCATCAAGTACTTTTGTTCCCAGTTTAGAACCGGTAGCCGCAACATGGGCTTCGATCAGATCACGAAGTTCTTTTTTATCATATTTATTCTCTACCTTCTCAATAGAGATCATTGCTTTATTAATATTCTTATACAGTTTGTTATCCACATCCAGCACGTATGCAATACCACCGCTCATACCTGCTGCAAAGTTCTTTCCGGTTCGTCCAAGGACTACAACACGGCCACCTGTCATATATTCACAGCCATGTTCACCAACACCTTCGACAACTGCATATGCACCAGAGTTACGAACTGCAAAACGTTCTCCTGCAACACCGTTGATAAAAGCATAACCGCTGGTAGCACCATAAAGGGCAACGTTTCCGATGATGATATTCTCTTCTGGTTTATAAGCTGCTTTTTCAGGTACTTTCACGATCAGCTTACCACCTGACAGACCTTTACCAAAATAATCATTACTGTCACCAGTAAGCTTCAAGGTAAGTCCCTTAGGAATAAATGCACCAAAGCTCTGTCCGCCTGCTCCGTGGCAATTGATCACAATTGTATCATCCGGAAGTCCTGTTCCTGTCTGTCTGGTGATCTCAGCACCGAGGATCGTACCAAATGTACGGTCAGTATTAGTGACATCCACATCCAGTTCTACATGCTCAGCCTTAGATATTGCTCTCGCACATTTTTTGAGAAGGACTTTCTCATCCAGAGTCTTTTCCAGTTCGAAGTTATAAACAGCCTTCGGATCAAAAGTAACCTTCTGTCCGTTTCCTGCATATGGGTTATTCAGAATTGCACTGAGGTCCAGTTTGCCTTTATGTGGTTCTGCTGCAACTGCTTCTGCAGACTGTTTAAGAAGCTCCGTATGTCCAACCATTTCATCAACAGTACGAACGCCAAGACGTGCCATGTATTCTCGCATTTCCTGAGCAATAAATCTCATAAAGTTCTCTACGTATTCAGGTTTACCACGGAAACGTTTACGAAGCTCTGGATTCTGTGTTGCCACACCGACCGGACATGTATCCAGATTACATACACGCATCATTACACAGCCCATAGTTACAAGCGGAGCGGTGGCAAATCCAAATTCCTCTGCTCCGAGAAGAGCTGCGATCACTACATCACGTCCACTCATAAGCTTTCCATCTGTCTCGATTCGTACACGGTTTCGCAGTCCGTTCATGATCAATGTCTGATGAGTTTCTGCCAGTCCAAGCTCCCATGGAAGCCCTGCATTGTGGATGGAGCTTCGCGGAGCTGCTCCTGTTCCTCCGTCATAACCGGAGATCAGAACTGTCTGTGCACCAGCTTTCGCAACACCTGCTGCGACTGTACCAACACCTGCCTCAGATACAAGCTTTACTGAAATGTCTGCATAAACATTAGAGTTTTTCAGGTCATAGATCAGCTGAGCCAGATCCTCGATTGAATAAATATCATGGTGCGGCGGTGGGGAGATCAGTGATACCCCCGGTGTTGAATGACGTGTCTTTGCAATCCACGGATATACTTTTTTAGCCGGAAGATGTCCACCTTCACCTGGTTTTGCACCCTGAGCCATCTTGATCTGGATTTCTCTTGCTGATACCAGATAACGGCTTGTTACTCCAAATCGTCCGCTCGCTACCTGCTTGATTGCAGAACAACGGTCGTCTTTACTGCCTGCAGATGCGATACGTTCAGCACTTTCTCCACCTTCACCTGTATTGGATTTTCCATGCAGATGGTTCATTGCAATTGCAAGAGTCTCATGAGCTTCCTGTGAGATAGAACCATAGGACATTGCACCTGTCTTAAAGCGCTTAACGATATCGTCTACGCTTTCAACTTCTTCGATCGGAATAGCATTTTCCGGATAGTTAAATTCCAGAAGTCCACGAAGAGCTCCATGACTTTCTTTGTCTACCAGTGCAGTATACTGTTTAAACAGATCATAGCTGCCTGTCCAGGTAGATTCCTGAAGCAAATGAATTGTCTGTGGATTGTACTTATGCTCTTCACCCTGGCTTCTCATTTTATGTGCACCGACACTGTCCAGAGTAAGATCCGTATCCAAGCCTAATGGATCAAATGCTTCTGAGTGCAGTTTTTCAACATTATCTTCAATATCTTCCAGAGTGATTCCACCTACACGGCTTACAGTACCTGTAAAGTACTTATCGATCACATCCTGTGAAACACCGATTGCCTCAAATATCTGTGAACCCTGATAAGACTGGATTGTTGAGATACCCATTTTAGATGCAATCTTTACAATACCACTTAAGACTGCATGATTATAATCTTCTACAGCTGCATAATAATCTTTATCAAGCATGCGATTATCGATCAGTTCACGGATTGTCTCAAGTGCAAGATATGGATTGATCGCACTAGCGCCATAGCCAAGAAGTGTTGCAAAATGATGAACCTCTCTTGGTTCTCCGGATTCCAGAATGATTGCAAGGGAAGTGCTTTTTTTCGTTTTTACAAGATGCTGATGCACTGCGGAAACAGCCAGTAGTGACGGAATCGGCATATGATTTTCGTCTACTCCACGGTCTGAAAGTACAAGGATGTTTGCACCATCACGATATGCTTTATCAACTTCAACAAAAAGACGATCGATTGCTCTCTCAAGCTTTGTACTCTTATAATAAAGGGTAGAAACAACCGCAACTTTAAAGCCTTCGTGATCCATGGTTTTGATCTTGAGCATATCTGTATTTGTAAGGATCGGATGCATGATCTTCAGTACATGACAGTTCTCTGGCTGCTGTACAAGAAGGTTTCCGTCTTTACCAACATACACACTGGTAGAGGTTACGATTTCCTCACGGATAGCATCAATCGGCGGGTTGGTTACCTGTGCAAAAAGCTGTTTAAAATAATCAAATAAAGGACGATGCTGATTGGAGAGTACTGCCAGTGGAGTATCAACACCCATAGCACCGATACTTTCTGCTCCATTCAGTGCCATATTTCTGATTGAAGTACGGTACTGTTCGTAAGTATATCCAAATGCTTTCTGCAGGCGTGCACGCTGCTCCGGTGTATATTCTTCCATACGTACATTCGGAATTTTGATATCTTTCAACTGAACCAGATTGCTGTTCAGCCATTCTCCATATGGCTGCATAGCTGCATATTTTTCTTTCAGCTCATCGTCATCGACTACCTTACCTGCAACGGTATCTACCAGAAGCATTTTTCCAGGATGAAGTCTCTCTTTCAGAACAATCTTCTCTTCTGGGATTGGCATAACACCAACTTCTGAAGACAGGATCATGTAGCCGTCAGAGGTGATATAATATCTTGACGGACGCAGACCATTACGGTCAAGTACAGCTCCCATGACATCACCATCAGAGAAAAGAATAGACGCCGGTCCATCCCATGGCTCCATCATAGTCGCATAATACTGATAAAAATCTCTCTTATCCTGTGAGATTGTATCATTGTTAGCCCACGGTTCTGGAATAGTGATCATCACTGCAAGTGGGAGTTCCATTCCACTCATTACAAGGAATTCCAAAGTATTGTCAAGCATAGCTGAGTCAGATCCCTTACGGTCAATGACCGGAAGAACCTTATGGAGCTGTCCCTTCAGATATGGAGATTCCATATTTTCTTCTCTGGCAAGCATCTTATCTGCATTTCCACGGATGGTATTGATCTCACCATTGTGAACCATAAAACGGTTCGGATGAGCTCTCTCCCAGCTCGGATTTGTATTCGTACTGAATCTCGAATGAACCATCGCAATTGCAGACTCATAATCAGGGTTCTGAAGATCAGCAAAGAATGTTCTCAGCTGTCCTACCAGGAACATACCTTTGTATACGATCGTACGGCTGCTCATAGATACTACATAAGTATTGTCGTTACTCTGTTCAAACTCACGACGTGCGATATAGAGCATACGGTCAAACGGAAGTCCTTTTTCTACCTCATCTGGTTTTTTGATAAATGCCTGCATAATGTAAGGCATACATTCTCTGGCTTTATGTCCAAGCACCTCCGGGATTACCGGAACAGTTCTCCAGCCAAGAAGTTCCAGACCTTCTTTTTCCACAATGATCTCGAACATTTTCTTTGCCTGTGCGCGTTTGATCTCGTGCTGCGGGAAGAAGAACTGTGC